>ERZ773258.252-NODE-252-length-68609-cov-13.906410_pt1 | contig 68609 bp, 38 predicted proteins | sample MGYA00511962_ERZ773258 | MGnify/ENA primary metagenome ERZ773258 (study PRJEB29015, sample SAMEA2737755) | human gut metagenome | biome: human gut; feature: human-associated habitat; material: faeces | place: China | collected 2012 ... | reverse complement strand
CAGCCGCCGGAGCGGTGCTTAAGCCGTAAGGCGGGAATTATGCGGTATTGCCTAAGCACAAAGCAGCCCGTGAGCACTGTCGCCCACGGGCTGCTTTTTATTGCTGCACCTGTAATGTCCGATGCAGCAGCATTTTTAAATTCTCCGGCAGGCCGCTCTGTATCCCGCACTCCGCGGTAACGCACAGCCCGATCAGGCCGCCGACAACGGCGGAAAAGATCGCGGTGCAGCAGTATTCCAGACTTACCGCGGGGTCGATCTCCCCCGCAGCCTGCAGGCGTATGAGCAGCGTGCGCATGATGTCCCGCAGCTCGTCCGCACAGGCGGGCACGGACTCGCACTTTCCCGGCGTACCCAGCGCCTGGGCAATCATCTTATAATCACCCATCCGGTTGGCAGCAATGTCCTGCAAATAGGCTACCGCCCGCTCCTCCAGCCCGGCCAGCGTGCGGCAGTCGGCAAACAGGACGCGGATGCGTTCGTTTTCCCGGGCAAAGCAGTATTCGGCCAGGCCCTGCAGGATCTCCTCCTTTGAGGAAAAATAGCCGTACACCGTACCTTTTCCAATTCCTGCCGTGTCAGCCAGCTGTTGAATAGTCATAGCGGCGGGGCTGACGCCCCGGGCGACCAGCTGCAGGGCAGCCTCGTAGACGGCAGCCTTGCGGGCTGCATGGTTATCCATTGTCATGGTCGGCCTCCTTTTTCTCCCCGTCGTTTTCCTCCGGCGCACGGGCCGCGTGGCTCAGATCCGGGCGGCGTGGCGCGGATGCAGCCTCGGCGGCGCGGCGGGCGGCGAACTCTGCGGCAAACTCGGCCGCATCGTCGGGCAGGTCGTCCAGACCGTCATCACCGACGTCAATATTGACCGGCGGCCTGCGGTAGAACAGGTCATACAGCACAGGCACGACGAACAGCGTCATCAGCGTGGCGTAGCTCAGACCGCCGATGATGACAATGGCCATGCCGGTGCTCATCTCGCTGGCCATGTCGGTGCCGAACAGCATCGTGACCATCGCCAACACCGTCGTCAGCGTCGTCATCAGGATCGGGCGCATACGGGTGCGGCCCGTCGCCACAAGGGCGTCGGTGCGCTCCAGCCCGCCGATGCGCAGCTGGTTGGCGTAGTCCACAAACACAATGCCGTTGTTGACGACGACGCCCATCAGGACCAGGAAGCCCATCAGCGAGATCAGCGACAGCTGCTCACCGGCAGCCATCAGGCCGAGCATACCGCCGGTGAAGGCCAGCGGGATCGTGAACAGAACAATGAACGGCGACAGCAGGCTCTGGAACTGCGCCACCATGACAAAATAGACAAAAGCCAATGCCAGTGCAAGCATTTTTGCCATCTGGCTCAGCATCTCGGTGACCTGGGTCGTCTCACCGGCCAGCTCGGCGGTCACGCCGTCGGGCAGGTCCAGTGCGGCCAGCTGCGGCTCCAGCTCGCGGGAGAGCAGCGTCGTGTTGTAGCCGTTGGCGGTCTCACTCGTCACGGCCAGCTTGCGGGAGCCGTTCTCGCGGGCAATCGTCGTATAGCCCGCCGTCGTGGTGCGGGTCGCGAACTCACCGAGGGTGTGCGTCTCCTTTACGCTGCTGCCGTTCTCATCGGTGGTCGTCGTCTCGAACTCCATATTGAAAATATCGTCCAGCGTCGGCGTGTCGGTCTTATCGACGATGACGACGCTGTAGCTGTCGCCGCCCGCCTTCAGCGTCGTGGCGGTGGTGTCCGTCGTCAGCTTGGCGGCGATCTGCTGGTAGACCTGCGCGACGGTCAGACCCATCCGCATAGCCTTGTCCTTGTCAATCGTGATGTTGATCTCGGCGTCGCCGGCGTCCTGGCCGTCGGTGACGTTTTGGATACCGTCGATGCCCTCCATCAGCGCCATGACCTGCTTGCCCGCGGCGGCCAGGTCATTGAGGTCGCTGCCGTAGAGGTCCACCTCGATGCCGGAGCCGGACAGCGCACTCATGTCCATCATGCCATTGGAGTTCACTTCAATTTCGCAGTTTAGATCTGCTGTTTTGCCGTAGATCTCCTGCTCCACGACCTTGGCCTTGGGTGCCTTGTCGCCCAGCAGGACGTAATAGGTAAACGTAGTGTTGTCGGCGGCGGCATTGCTGCCGGCCATGGCGACCATGTTGTTGGAACCGCCCGACATCGCGCCGACGGTGTCGACGCCGTCCACGGTCATGACCGCGTCCATGACGCTGTCCGCCGTGGCGAAGGCGTCCTCCTTAGCCGTATCGTCAGGCACATTGACCGTAATGGTCAGCTGGTTGCTGCTCATGTCGGGGATCATGACGATGCCCATGGTAGCGACGCGCCAGACCGACACCCCCAGCAGCGCAATGGCCAGCGCCAGCGGCACAGCCTTGCGGCGCAGGCAGAAGCGCAGCAGCTTTTCATAGCCGTTCAGCACCTTGTCGAACAGCGGGTGCTTGATGTCCTTCTGCTTTTTCAGCACGGTGGAGCCCGCGCAGGGCACAACGGTCAGCGCCACAACAAGGGACGCCAGCAGACTGAAGGTGATGGTCCAGGCCATGTCGCTGAGAAGCTCGCGCACCATGCCGGTGGTGAACACCAGCGGCAGAAAAACGCAGATCGTCGTCAGGGTGGAGGATACGATGGACCCGGCCACCTGACGCGCGCCCTGCACCGACGCGCGGGCGGCGGGCACGCCGCGGCCCCGCAGACGGTAGATGTTTTCAATGACGACAACCGAGTTGTCGACCAGCATGCCGACGCCCAGCGCCAAGCCGGACAGCGACAGGATATTGAAGGTAATGCCGGTGAAATACATCAGCACAATGGCAAACAGCACGCTCAACGGCATACTGATGGCCACGACGATGGTCGGGCGCAGGTCCTTTAAGAACAGCGCCAGCACGATGATGGCCAGCGCTGCGCCCTCGATCAGGTTGGACAGCACACTGTTGACGATGAGCTTGATATAGTCGCCCTGGTCCATGATGGGCGTCAGGTGCAGGCCCTCGTTTTCGGCCATCATCGTTTCCATCGCCGCGCTGCTGGCGTTGGAGACCGTCGAGGTGGACGACGTCGAGCTCTTGTACAGCGACAGCAGCACGGCGCGGTTCTTGTCCACCTTGGCGTAGGCGTCGTCGGCGTTGTCGGTCATTTCGACCTCGGCCACATCGGACAGGCGCACGTCGCCGATGCCGTCGATATTGCAGAGCACCATGCTTTTCAGCTCGTCCGCGTCGGCAAAGGCATCACCGACCTTGACGATGTAGCGGTTGTCGTCGCCGTCGCCGCCCTCGATATAGCCCGCGGGCATCGAGAAGTTCTGCGCATAAATGAGCTGCTGCAGCGTCGCCATGTTCAGCAGCTGGTTCAGATTCGCGCTTTTCAGCGCCTCCTCGCGGGCGGACTCGTATTCCTCCTGCGCGGCCTCGAGCTGGGTCTTGCCGGCCTCGAGCTGGGTCTTGCCGCTGGAGACCTGGAACTCGCCCAGCTGCAGCTGGGCCTCGGTGCCGCTCAGCAGCAGCTGGACGGCCATATCGGCCATGGCGGGGTCTACCGCCTCGTCGCCAAGGCTTGCCAGCATTTTTTGCAGCTTGTCGCGCTGTTCGTTCAGCTGGGCCAGCATTTCCTGCGCTTTGGTCAGCTGGTCGCGCAGGGCGGCGGCGGTGTCGTTCAGCGTCTGCTGCAGCGGCTGCATACCGTCGTTCAGCGCAGTCTCGGCCTCCTGCCGCGCAGTCAGCAGCGTCGTAGCGTTCTGCAGGGCGACCTTCGTCGTGGAGAGCGTTGACAGATTGCCGCTCAGCTCGCTGACGCGGGCGCGGCGGGCGGCGTTGCCGTCGATGACGGCCTGGTCCTGCGCCTGCTCGGCGCGCTTGGCGTCGATCTGTGCCTGTAAATCGGCCCGTTCGGTCTCGTCCTCGGTGTTGTTGAGGGTGTCCTGCAGCGACGCGATCTCCACCTCCAGCGCCTGAATGCGGGCGCTCATGGCCGCATACTGGGCATCTAAGTAGGCCGCAGTCTGCTCCACCGTCATGTTCTGCTCCAACAGCCCCTCGTCTGCGGCGCGCTGGCGGATGGCCGCATCCGCGCGGTCGATCGAGTTGATCATCGCGCCCATCTTGTTCAGGTCGCTCTTGGCTTCGGCCAGATTGGCCGGGAGCGCGTCGGCGTTATACTGCGGGTCGTAGGCGGCCAGCACCGTCTTGCAGCTGGCAAACAGTGCATCGTCGATGGGCAGCGTGACCTCGGGCAGGGTCGTGTTTGTATTTTTGGCGTCCTCCAGCTTGCGGTTTGCCTCGTCCAGGTCGGTCTGCAGGCTGGCGATCTTCTTTTCCAGCTCGGGGATCTGCTTGTCCAGCTCGGTGATGGCGTCCCGCAGCTGGGTCGTCACGTCGGCCTTCTGGCTGTTCAGCTGGGCCTTGCCTGCGTCCAGCTGGGCCTGGGCGGCGTCCAGTTCCTTCATGCCATCGTTGATTTTTTTCTTGTTGGCATCCAGCTCTTTTTTGGCATCGGCCAGGCGGTCACTGACCTTGACCAGCAGCTTGTCGTTGACAGCGTCGATTTTTTCCTGGTCGAGCGTGATCTGCACCGACTTTTCCACCAGGCCCGTCGTGGACACGCTGGCCACGCCGTCCACGCGCTCGAGCTGGGGCAGCACGTTCTCGCTGACATAGTCGGACAGCTCGTAAATATCCATGCCGTCGTAGTCCACGGCAATGTACTGCGTCGCCATCATGTCCGGGCTGATCTCCATCAGCGTCGGCGTGGACGCCATGTCGGGCAGCGCGTCGCCGAGCTGGTTCACGGCGGTGCTGGCCTTGACCATGGCGCTGTCCATGTCGGTGTCGTCCTGGTATTCCAGAAAGAGCAGGCTGTAGTTTTCATTGCTCTGGCTCGTCACGTTCTTGACGCCGTTCAGCGTCGAAAGTGCATTTTCCAGCGGCTTGGTCACGTCGGCCTCGACCTGCTCGGGGCTGGCGCCGGGGTAGGTCGTGATGACCATCAGGTAGGGCAGGTTCATGGCGGGCAGCAGGTCCGTCTGGATGCCGGTCAGGCTGACAAAGCCCAGCACCAGCACCAGAATGACCGCCACCAGAATGGTAAATGGCTTTTTAACGCTGTATTTCGGCATGGAAGTGTTCCCTTTCTTTTCCGACCGACCGGTCGGTCGGATTTATTATAGCACCCTGCCCGCCGGTTGTAAAGGGCTGCGCGTCCAGCGCACCGTGGAGCTGCTAAGAGCATCGGCATCCGCCCGATGGCCTACGGCCAGGCGCTGACCCTGATTGCCCTGTGCGAAGCCCTGCACTGAAATTTGCATCCTAAGGCAACAAAAGCTCGTTGAAACTTATCGTTTCAACGAGCTTTTGTTGAGTTTTGTGGTGTTGTGTACCAAGGCTCAGAACGGATTTTGTCCCATGCGTACAAAGGAATACTGCATGGTATCGACCTGTTCCAAACTCTTTTGGGGGCGGTTTAGTTTTTCTTCTGCTCCCCTTCCGGGAAGATGATTTTATAAATCGGGAAACAAATCACCATCTGCACGCCGCCGTTGATGACGGTGATGCGCACGAACGCCGCCAGAAACAGCATGATGGCAAGCGCCGCAAAATAGTCCATACCTCCATAGCTCGCCTCATGCTTGCGCAGGCACCGTCAGCTCCTCGCTGTATTCGCCGTCGGAAGCAGCAATCGTCATGGCGTCGCCGTCCCCCATGCGGACGATGGCAAGAGCCTCGCCGTAGTAGGTATCGGTTTCGCTGTCCAGATAGCTGTGCTTGTTGAAGGGGCAGGCGCTGCCCAGCCCCACCAACATGCCGCCGCGCACCTGTACCTGAATACTGCCGCGCACCAGCGGCTTGGTGATGCCGTTTTCATCGGTGTAGCGCAGACGGATGTAGCACAGATGCCCCGGTTTTACAGTAGGTTCTTCGGCGTCCAGCGTCAGGCGGGTCGTGCTGCCGGCACTTTGCAGCTTGCAGCGACCAATTTCGTGATCGGCAGCGTCATAGCTGACGGCTTCCAGCGTGCCGCTCTCGTAGGGAATGCTGAACCTCGCAAGGCAATCATTTTTCAGCGTTTTACTGCCCACCGTGTGACCATTCAGCACCAGCTCCACGCGGGCGGCGCGGGCGTAGACCTCCACGCTGGCCTTGCGCCCCTCGCAGCCGGTCCAGCTCCAGCTGGGCATGGCATTCGTCATCTTCCACGCACTGGGGCTGTGGCGGTCTCCGGTATGGTTGACCGGGCAGACGGCTATATAGGGGCCGTTGTCGGCCTCCAGCGCCACGCGGGTATAAAGGGCTTCGCCCAGCGGCTTGCCGGTCAGGTCGATGCGTCCCGAACCCGCCGACACCCAGCCCGGACCGCCGTCGAACGTTTCGGCGTAGTCGGCGTACTCCCACGAGCCGACCATGACTTCGCCAAGGTAGTCCATGCCCGCCCAGACAAAGTCGCCCACCAAGCGGGGTTCCTGTTTGGCCAGCTCGCGGAATTTATAAGCATCGTTGCAGAAGGTCTCGCTGCCCAAAATCAACCGCTGCGGGTACTTTTTCAGGTCGTGCTTATAGCGGTAGATGCCGTAGTTGTAGCCCGCAATGTCCATGTTGGCAAAGGCGTCACGGGTCTTGACGTCGCAGCCGTGCAGGGTCGCGCCGCGCTTCATGAACTCATCGCCCAGCAGCCCCGCCAGATTGTTGAAGAACTGACTGCCGACCGCCTTTTTCTTGGCGGCCTTCTCGCCGCGCTGTTTGGCTTTCTCGGCACGCTCGGCTTCTTTTTTTGCCTTTTCGTCGCTGTACACGCCGAAGCCGATGGAGCTTAAAAAGTTGAAGAAGATGTTCACGCCGCAGGTCACCGGGCGGGAATCGTCCAGCCCGTGCAGGAAGTCGGTCATCTCTTTGGTCAGGGCGATGCCGCGCTTCTTGGCAGTCTCGCTGACCTCGTTGCCGGTGGAGTAGAGCACCACGCAGGGGTGGTTGTAGTCTTTTTCCACCATGTCGGTCAGATCCTGATGCCACCACTCATTGAAATAATCCACGTAGTCATGCTCGGTTTTGTGGATGTACCAATGGTCGATGTACTCGTCCATGACAAGCATGCCCTGCCGGTCACACTCGGCCAGCAGCGCCTTGGAGCAGGGGTTGTGCGCTGAGCGAATGGCGTTGTAGCCGTTCTCCTTCAGCAGGCGCACCTTGCGCGCCACGGCGTCGGGGTCACAAACTGCGCCCAACAGACCATTATCGTGGTGGATGCACGCGCCCTGGATGATGTGCCGTTTGCCGTTGAGCAGGAAACCGTCCGTCCCCCACTCGACCTTGCGGACACCGAACGTCTCGGTCACCTCATCATCGGCAAAGCTGACGCGGCAGGTGTACAGGTTTGGCGTTTCAGGTGTCCAAAGGCGGGCGTTATCAAGGGTCAGGGTAAATACGGCCTCGCCGTCGCTCTCCTGCTGCACGGTTGGCAGGTCGTCCACCGTCAGGCGTACCGTGCCGGGGGCGGTGGTATTTACGCGCACCTCCACGACGGCGGGGTCAAGCGACAGGGTGCGGATTTTAACACCGTTCAGCGCGATATGCGCGCCCCTTGCCGTCCAAAGCTGCACCGGGCGGTAGATGCCCGCGCCGGAATACCACCGGCTGTTGGGCTGGTCGGCGTTGCGGGCAATGACCCGCAGCTCGTTCTCCCCTGCGTGCAGATACGGCGCACAATCAACATAAAAGTTGGTGTAGCCGTAGGGGCGGAACGCTGCCTTTTGACCGTTGAGCCAGACCTCGGCATTATGGTAGACGCCTTCAAACTCCAGAATGTGGGTGTCTGCCAGCTCGTTTTCCGGCACGGTCAGGGTGCGCCGGTATTCGTAGTCATATCCCTCGTACCAGCCGGTATTGGTGCCGCCCGCGCTCAGGGCGGTGCGGGGTTCAGCCAGCATGGCATCATGGGGCAGGGTCACCGTTTTGCCGGGTGCGGTATCGCCCAAATGGCGGCAGGTCCAGCCGGTGAGAAGGGATGTTGCTTTCATACAAGATCCTCGCTTTCAAGGTTATCCATAGCAAAAAACGCAGGAGACTTTCCTTTTCTGTTGTCTGCACTATATCACAATGTACAGCAAAAAGGGGATTCACTACGTGAACGGACGTTTTTCCCACGCAAGCCGCCTGCGGCATTGGCAAAATAGACAATCGTATCATGCGCTTTATGTGCAAGTTGCTTAAAGCAAAAAACAGCCCACCAAAATGGGCTGTCCGGGTTATTTCTGCTTGATGGGAAACAGCACCTTTAATGTGAACTGGTTCTCCTGGGTGGTGATCTCGGCGGTGCCGCCGTATTTTTCGGCGGTGTCGTAGATGCTCTTTAATCCATAGCCGTGGTAGCGGGCGTCGGACTTGGTAGTTTTTGGCAGGTTGCCGTCCGCGCGGAAAGCACCGTCGTAGGTGTTTTCGACCCGTATCCACACAAAGCTCTTTTGCCGTGCCACCACCAGATGGATGAGCCGCTGCTCGCTGTCGGGCAGCTTTTCTACACTCTCGATGGCGTTGTCCAGCGCATTGCCGAACAGCGAACACAGGTCCATCGTATCCATAAAATCCAGCGCCGCACCGTCTGCCACGCAGGTCAGCGTGATGCCGTGCTGCTGGCAGTACAGGCTTTTGCTGGTCAGGATCGTGTCCAGCACCTCGTTGCCGGTCTTGTTCTGCGCCTCATAGCTGCGGATCTCCTGCTCCATCGCGTCGAGATAGTGGGCCTTTTCCTCTGAGGTCTCGCTGCGCAGCACGGCGATCTGGTGCTTGAGGTCGTGATATTTTTTATTGATAAGGTCAATGCTGTCCTGCGCCGAGCGGTACTGTGCGTACTGCGCCTGCAAGACGTTCTGCAAAGCGTCGCGCTCCTTTTTGCGGCGGTACTCCACCAGCTGCATGTGGTGCGCAAACAGAATGGCCATGCCGCCCAGGTCTACCAGCGTGCGGATGTTGTAAATTTCCGCCGTCATCTTGCCGGAAAACGGCGTGTCCGGGCTGACATAGCTCAGGTTGCTGGCGGCATAGACCGCCACACCGATGAACAGCGTGCTGAGGAATTCCTTTTTGTGGACGTGCAGAGGCGAGGCAATATCGTTATAATTGCGTTCCAGCGCGAACACCGCGCCATACACTGCGGCATAGTCGACTGCCAAAATGCACACACGCACACCCGCGCCCGGCGTGCCCTGCCGCCCGGCCATATAGTAGTAGAGCTGCCATTCCAGCGAGGCGGCCAGTTCCCCCAAAATAAACGCGCGGACGCAGTAATACCCCGCGCTCCGGGCGGGCACGTCGGCCTGCATTCGGATGTACAGATACATGATCAAGATGGATACCGCAATGCAGGGCAGAAACCAGAATTGCGGCACCTGCCCCGTTGCCTGCATAAAGACGCCGAGCAGCAGCAAAAACACCGCGTGGATCGTATACCGCCGCCAGCCTGCTGTACGCTTGGGGAGGAAGAACAAATATAAAAGGCAGGCCAGCCAGTCTGCCAGCGCGGTATACAGGCGGGGAATGTTGCCCAGAACTTCCGTTTCCATCAGATGGTTTCCCCCATGTAGTGGTTGAGCGCCGCCAAAAATGCCTTGCGCTTGGCGTGGCTGATCTGCACCCGATCACCGTTGACGATGGCGTCCTCGTCCTGGATGCCGTCCACGTGTTCCAGATTGACAAGGTACGCCTTGCTGCTGCGGAAGAAATTCTCCGGCGGCAGCTTCTGCTCCACATCGCGCATGGAGCCGGTGGAATGCACCTCGCCCTGCTTGGTGTGGAACAGCAGGTCGTGGTCGCAAATTTCTACATAATAAATGTCGGAGACATCGAGCTTCTGCACGCCGCCCGCGCAGGGCACCGTGAGAAAGTGCTTCTGGCGGCGTCCCAGCAGCTCCCGCACATGGTTCATCCGCTGGCAGAAGGCGTAATAACTCAGCGGCTTTAAGATATAGTCCAGCGCCTGCACCGCGTACCCCTTGATGGCATACTGCGGCGAGTTGGTGATGAAGATGATAAGCACCTCAGGGTCGGCGCGGCGGATCTCCTCGGCTGCTGACATACCATCCATAAAGGTCATCTCGATGTCCATCAAAATCAGGTCATAGCCGCCCTTATAGCCCAGCGCGATCTCGTCGCCATCCGAAAAATGTGTGATTTGAAAATGGCAGTTTTTCTCCTGCTGGTATTTTTCCAGATACGAGTCCAGCACTGCCCGATCCTGCACGCTGTCCTCGACTACTGCGATGTAGTTCACGAGAATTCTCCTTTTGAGAGCAAATGAATGCGTTTATGTGCCGACTGCTATGCCGCTTGCCTTTCATGGCTATAGGCTCTATCTGATACGTATTATACAGATTCTTTTCCGAATTTTCAATAAATCATGGTTCTGCTTACCCGCCTTGATTACCCGCAAACGCATTTCCGGGGTGTCCCATCGAGGAATGCGGACACCCGTCTCACAGGGTTTTCACGCAGGGAAAGCCCGCACAAATAACTAAGGCAGCACCGCACAATTCCCGCCTTACGGCTTAAGCACCGCTCCGGCGGCTGCGGCACTTAGAATTATGCGGTATTGCCCCAGAACCAGAAAAGCCCCGGCCTTTTCTGGCCGAGGCTTGATGGTTGCGGAGCAGAATGTGATCTGTTCGCTTCCGTTGACAGGGAGGGCAATCCGCTTAGGGTTCCACCCGCACCGTCAGGCGGGAGGCGTGCAGCCCACCGTGGTATACCCGGTTATGGGCTACCACGGTCCGGGCGGAAGCAAAACCTTCCCGGGTGTTGCTGTTGGGGAAGATGAAATTCTTGGCGCTGGAGGTGACAGTCACCCGGATGCGGTGGCCTTTCCGGAAGCAGTTGGACAACTTGGTGGTGCGGATCTTCAGGCAGACGATCTCGCCTTCCTGCAAAAACTCCGACCGGGCAAAGCCATTACGGTATCGGGCGCTGAGCAGGCCATCCGCCAGTTTGATGGACCGGCCGTTCTCATCCACGTCGGTAACACGCACCACAAAGTCGGTATCCGGCGCGTCAGAAGAAATATACAACTCCGCCGTCATATCACCGGTCAGAACCAGGTCTTCCTTCAGCACAGGGGAGGTGTAGCACAGCAGGTCCTGACGCAGTTCCTCCCGGGTGTAGTCCTCCGGCACTTCGATCTCGTTCTCCGACATATCAATGATGTGCTGGGACGGATTTTCGGGGTCATAGGCGTAACCGTCGCAGTTCTCCCGCTCCGGCTTGGCAAAAGTCAGCCGCCCGTCCCCCGCAGAGGTGTTGGCATGGCCGTCACTATCCAGATACAGATGGGTGACCCGGGTCTCGGGCACTGGCCAGTTTTCGGCGGTCTTCCATACCTCCTGGCCCAGGGTGTAGTATTCTACCGGGGCAGTCTGGTCGATGCCGTTGTCCACTTCCTTGAGGTGATGCTCAAACCAGCGGAAATACAGCCAGTCCAGATCAAAGCGCAGCGCCTGGCTGCCGAAGGATACCCCGTGCATGTCGTACTTACTGTTGCCGCTGTGCTGCCAGGGTCCCAGAATGACCTTGCGCATGCCCCGAGGGAAGTCATGGACCAGTTCCAGGGCTTCGGTGGTACCCATGCCGTTGTCGTCAAACCAGCCGGACTGAATCAGCGCCGGGATCTGCGCCCTGACGGAGCGTTCCTGCCAGTTGGACATACGCCAGAAATCGTTGTAGTCACTGGGTTCCAGCCACCGTGTGATGAAGGGCACATCGTACCCCAGAGCCTTTTTCGGCAGGTCGGTCAGGGGGCGGATGTTCAGCACTTTCTCCCAGTCATCGCGTTCCATCAGCTCAGGGTGGAAGGTTTTCTGAGACACCGCAAAGGCCCAGGCCAGCATGCCCGAGGTGAAAGACCCGCCCCGGCGGGGCAGATCCACAAAGGCGCTGCCCGCGCAGACTACGCTGATCAGAGCTTTCAGGTGAGGGTTGCCGCTGGCAGCGGCTGCCCACTGTACATAACCCAGGTAGGACCCGCCCACCATACCGATGCGTCCACTGCACCATGGCTGGGCGGCAATCCAGTTCAGAGTATCGTCGCCGTCCTCCACCTCGTGGTAGTTGGGCAGCCATTCGCCTTCACTGGCGTTTCTGCCGCGCACATCCTGTACTACCACCGCGTAGCCGCGCTGGACGTAACGGTAGTATATCTCACAGCCGTCCTCTTTGCCGTAGGGGGTGCGTACCAGCACTGCGGGCACCGGGGTACTGCAGTTTTTAGGCAGGTATACGTTGGTGGAAAGATGTACCCCGTCCCGCATGGGCACCGGGAAGGTCTGCGCATGTTCTACCGGGAACAGCTGTTCCTCCGGCCAGGTCGAGCGCCACAGGCGCAGGATGGTCTCCTCCTCGGCACCGGGTTCCACCAGCACCGTGACCATCTCCCGGGCAGGGCAGGTGACGGCAATCAGCCGCCCTTCTTTCATCTGTTTGTTGTTGGGAAATTTTACATCCCGCTGCAGGTAGCTGCAGCCGTCTTCGCTGGTGTAGCGCTCGCCGCACAGGGAAACTTCCCCGGTGCCATGCAGCCCCGACTCGTAATGGGACAGGTTCTGCCCCAGGGCGGCAAAATCCATCTTCACAAAGAAACGGTAAAAATCCCGGTCCTGTTCAGTCAGGTCCTGCCAGTCCAGCAGCGCGCCGGTATGCACGTCCAGTTTCCGGATCTGGGGTGTGCCGTCGCCCAGCCGCAGTCTGCCGTACAGGATGCCTGAAACATATAAGTCAAAATTACGCATTTCCGTTTCTCCCGTTTTCCGTTTAGGCGCCGATGAAAGCACGGATGGCATAGGCTACACCGATGCCCACATAGTTGCCCAGGGCACCGGCCAGTACGCCCATGAGCAAGCCGATGTTGATAAGGGTCTTCCACTGGGCGCTGGAGGCGATGAGGGCGGCGGTGGGGCCATCCGAGATACAGCCTACGATGGACAGCAGCACATACTCAAAACGGACTTTCAGCAGCCGGGTGATGAGCAGGTGCAGCAGAATGGAACAGGCGATGACACAGAAGCAGAACAGGGTGATGTAGAAGGTGGATCCGAAGAACTGCTTCAGGTCCACCGCAAAGCCGATGGTCACCAGGAACAGCACCGCTACGAAAAGGCCCAGGTCAAAATTGCCGCGCAGCTTGCGGACAGCCGGCACCTGTGCCAGGATGATGGAGAAGGTGGTGATGAGCAGGATGCGGCCTGCACTGCGGAACCCTTCTCCGAATACCATCGAGGAGATGCTGGTGGCAGCCCACACGGTGCCAAAGCCGATGGCCAGCAGCCAGGCGATTTCCTGGATGGACCATTCCTTGGAGGTCATCAGTTCCTCGTGGTTGCCATCCCCCAGCAGCTCCGACTCGCTCATTTCATAGGGCCACAGCTTTTTCAGCCATTTGGAACTCTTGTACAGGGCGGGGGTGGCAAACATCAGGATCAGCGTGGGGATGCCCACCACATAGTCGGCGGCATTGGCCGAGGCGATGGTGTTCTTGCTGGCATCCAGGCCTACAGCGATGGCGGTCAGGTTGGAACTGCCGCCGGTGTAGGTGCCCACGAACATACCGGCCACCTTCCAGCCCTCGTCGATTTTGTTGGCGAACAGTACGCCGAACACCAAAGCTGCCACGCAGACGCTGAATACGGCCGAGGCCAACGCAATGATCGGTTCCTTGGATAATTTGCGCATCTGTTTCAGGTCCAGGCTCAGCAGGCAGATGGAAACGGACAACGGCACACAGTAGCCGCTGATGGCATCATAGGTAGGGCTGGAGGTAGGCACGATCCGCAGGTTGGACATCACGATGCCCATGACGATAACCGTCAGGGCCGGGCCCAGTGTTTTGAACACCTTGAACCGCTGCAGCCAGAATCCCAGTGCAACCGTGGCGACCATGATGAACAGGAGCGCGCCTTCGGAGGAAAAAACCGTATTCGCCATAATATACCTCTCTCTGCGGGGTCCCGCTTAAAAATCAATATCGATGCCAAGGCCCGGTTTGTCGGACAGGGTGTAGACGCCGCCATTCACGGCAAAACCTCCGGGCATACCCATCTCGGGGTCCACGGCGTACATAAAGCTGTCGCAGTCCGCCTCGGTGATGTTCTGCTTGGCGGCAACCAGACTCACGCCGGCAGCAATGGCCACCTTGGTCTCCAGCATGCAGCCCACCATGCACTGTACATGGTTTGCCTCGGCAATGGCGTTGATCTTTTCCGCCGGGTACAGGCCGCCGCACTTCATCAGCTTGATGTTGATAATGTCTGCAGCATCGATCTTGCAGGCCTTTGCTGCGTCGATGGGGGTGTGGATCGACTCATCCAGCATGACCTTCAAGTCCACCTTGGAACGCACAAAGCGCATACCGTCCAGATCCCAGCTGGGCAGGCACTGTTCCACCGCTTCCACGCCCAGCTCTTCAAAGGCTTTCAGGGTGCGCACCGCATCGCTGACCGTGTAACCCTGGTTGGCGTCCACACGCAGGCGGATGTTGGGGCCCACCGCCTGACGGATCAGGGTCAATGCCTGAATATCTTCACTCGGGTTGATGCCGGCCTTGATCTTCAGAATGGTGAAGCCATCCTTTTCCACCCGTTCCCGGGCTTCGGCGGCCATGGCTTCCGGTGTGTCAATGCCCACCGTCATGTCCGTGACGATCTGGTTCATGCTGCCGCCCAGCACCTTGTACAGAGGCTGACCCATCAGTTTGCCCTTGATATCGTACAGGGCAATATCCACCGCGGCCTTTGCCGAGGTGTTGCCTGACAGCAGGCGGTCCATCATCCTGTGGATGCCCTCAACATCGAGCGGATCCATGCCGATCAATCCGGTGCGGAACAGTTTCAGCGCTTCCAGAACGGTGGCTGCGCTCTCGCCGGTCACCGGTTCAAAGGGCGCGGCCTCACCGATGCCCCACAGACCTTCGTCGGTGGAGATCTTCACCAGCACATTCAGCGAATGATCCTGTACCGCAAAAGCAATACGGAAGGGCTTTTTCATGGGGATACGGATGGTTTCTACCTTTACGTCTGTGATTTTCATAGGGTTCCTCCTGCACAATAATTTTTATAAAATTTACAATTTTTTATAAATTTTACTATTTCTAAAATTTTTGTCAAGAGCTTTTCTGCTTTTTTCACACTTTTCAGAACATTTTGTAAGATAAGCAAGAAATCATCTGATTTTCTTTAGTAAAAAATTTTATAAATATCGAATTTTTTCTTGCTTATTTACGTACAGGGCATTTTATGATATACTGTAAATAAATTTTTTTGCGAAAAAGCGGGAGGTCTTATGCTGGGCGAACATGTTCGAAATATGCGGAAAAAGCGGGGAATCACCCTCAAGGAACTGGCCGAAAAGACTGGTTTGTCCATCGGGTATATCTCCCAAATCGAGCGCAATCTCACCGACCCGTCCCTGTCCACCCTGCGCAAACTCAGCGCCGCTCTGGACATTCCCACCTATCTGTTTATGGGAGGTGAGAGCAGCACCAGCCTGACAACCCGTCAGGCGGATATGATGATCCTCTCCCAGCCCAATTCCAATGTACGGTATCATCTGCTTACGCCCATGCCCAACGGAAATTTTGTACCTCAGTCGTTGGTCATACGCTTTGAGCTGGAACCCCACTGCAAGGACGGCGACCTGCCGGTGATCCATCCCAGTGAGGAAATCATACTGCTGGAGCAGGGGCAGCTGGATGTACTGGTGGAGTCCAAGACTACCCGCCTGAACGCCGGAGACACCACTGTGGTGCAGTCCAACCTGCCCCACATCGTTTCCAACCCCGGGGATACCACAGCGGTGGGGCTGGCTGTGTTCACCCCTGCCATTTGGTTTCCCAACAACCGGCGCAGTTTTAACCGCGGTGGCGAAACCTGAATCTTCGCATAGGAATACCAAAAAGAAGTACCGCCATTGCCTGTACTTCACTTTGCCGTTTTAGGGTCAAAGTTACCAGAATGTTACCACTTTTGCCATAAGGTAGAAAAAAGCTCGTTGAAACTTGTCGTTTCAACGAGCTTTCACCTTTTACTGCCCGGCCAGCGCGATCTGCTCGCGGGTGATGGGCAGCTCATAGAACCGCTTGTGGGTGGCGTGGTAGATCGCATCGGCCACGGCGGGCAGCGGGGTGTTGATGACCACCTCGCCGATGCTCTTGGCACCGAAGGGGCCGGTGCCCTCGTAGCTGCTCTCAAATACGACATGGATATGCCCGATGTCGTTGCGCGCCGGGATCTTGTACTGCATCAGCGAGTTTTCCTGCGGCATGCCGCGGTCATCGTAGGTGACATTCTCGGTCAGCGCCATACCGATGCCCTGCAGGATGCCGCCCTCGGCCTGCACCCGCGCAAGGTTCGGGTTGACCGGTGTGCCGCAGTCAACAGCCGCCTCATAGCGGATGACCTGCGCCTCGCCGGTTTCCAGATCGACCTCGACCTCGGCCGCGCCCACCATGAACGGCGGGGGCGAGATCTCCGAGCTGTGGGTCACGACTGCCTCCAGCGCCGTATTGCTGCCGCACTGGGAGGCTGCGGCAATCTGCGCCAGCGTGGCGCGCTGCGTGCCGTCCTCGCTTGTCACGGCATTGCCCGCAAAGACGACCGCGCGCTCATCAAGGCCCAGCAGCCCCGCGCCGACCTGACAGATCTTCTGCTTGAGCTGCTCGGCGCACTGCTCAACCGCCTTGCCGGTGACATAGGTCGTGCTGGATGCGTAGGAGCCGGAATCGTAGGGCGAGGAATCGGTGTCCGCGCCGAGGACCGTCACATTGTCGAGCGGGCACTCCAGCACCTCGGCGGCGATCTGCGCCAGAATCGTGTCGCAGCCGGTGCCCATGTCGGCTGCACCGATTGAGAGGGTGTAGAACCCGTCATCGTTGATCTTCAGGCTGGCGCTGCCCACATCCACACTCGTAATGCCGGAGCCCTGCATCGCCATGCCCATGCCCACGGCGCGCACCTTGCCGTTGCCCATGTCGCGCACGGGGTATTTTTCGTCCCAGCCGATGTTGTCATGCACGGCCTGCAGGCAGCGGTCCAGCGCGCAGCTGGTGTTGACCTGCCCGTAGTAGGCGGGCATCACATCGCCCTCATGGACGATGTTGCGCTGGCGGATCACAAACGGGTCGATGCCCAGCTTGTCGGCCAGCTCATTGACGGCGGACTCCACCGCAAACAGGCCCTGGGTCGCACCGTAGCCGCGGTAAGCGCCCGAGGACATGTGGTTCGTGTAGACGACATCGCTGACAAAGCGGAATGCCTCGGCCTTGCCGTAGAGCGGGATGGATTTGTGGCCGGACAGGCCCACCGTTGTAGGCCCATGCTCGCCGTAAGCACCGGTGTTGGACAGGGTGTAGAGGTCGATGCCCCTGACGATACCGTCCTTTGTCGCACCAAGGCGGACATGCAGCTCCATCTCATGGCGCGGGGTGGAGGCGATCTGGCTCTCGTACCGGCTGAAGATGATCTTGCTGGGCTTTTTGGTTTTCCATGTCACAAAGGCGGGGTAGACCTCGCAGACCGAGGTCTGCTTGGCGCCGAAGCCGCCGCCGATGCGGGGCTTGGCCACCCGGATCATCGACTTGGGGATGTGCAGCGCATTGGCCAGGATCCGGCGGCAGTGGAAAACGATCTGGGTCGAGCTGAGGACATTCAGCCGCCCGTAGGCATCTATGCTGCAGTAGGTGCGGAAGGTCTCCATCATGGCCTGCTGGCAGGCGCGGGTGTGGTATGTATGGTCGATGACGACATCGCACCCCGCCAGCACCGCCTCAATATCGCCCGCCCCGCTCTCATCGTGGGCGCACAGGTTGCGCTTGTTGTCGGCCCCGACCTGTGCCAGCGACTCCCAGTTTTCCTCCGGGTGGACAAGGACGGGGTTGTCCAGTGCCGTGTGGTAGTCCAGCACGGCGGGCAGGACCTCATACCTGACCTTGATGAGCTTCATCGCCTTATCGACGCATTTTTCATCCTTGCCGGCCAAAATGGCGACAACATCCCCCGCAAAGCGGACATGGCGGTCAATGACAAGCCGGTCATAGGGGCTCGGCTCGGGGTAGGTCTGGCCCGCCTGGGTGTAGCGGCGGCCCTGCTGGTCCACATCCTTCCATGTGTAGATCGCCTCGATGCCCGGCACCAGCAGGGCGCGGCTCGTGTCGATCTCCTGCACGATGGCGTTGGCATGGGGGGAGCGCAGCAGCTTTACGATCAGGCAGTCCTGCGGGATGACATCATCCATGTAGACGGGCTGGCCGGTCACAAGCTGCATAGCGTCCTTTTTGCGCATGGGCTGGTTCACGGTTTTCATTGGGCAGCCTCCTTCCCCTTTTTCCACGCTAAAAAGTTCAAAATGCCCCGCAGCTGGCCCTCATAGCCGGAGCAGCGGCAGAGGTTGCCGGCCAGATACTCCTTGATTTCATCCTCGCCGGGGTCGGGGTTTTCCCGGAAAAGCGCCAGCGCGTTCATAATAAAGCCCGGGTTGCAGAAGCCGCACTGCTCCGCACCCTGATCGGCGATAAAGGCGCCGAACTCGGCAGCCTCCTCCTGCAGCCCCTCCAGCGTGGTGACGCTGCGGCCGTTGACCCGCGCCGCCAGCACCGAGCAGGACAGCACCGGCTTTTCATCGAGAAAGACCGTGCAAAGGCCGCAGTTGGCGGTCTCGCAGCCGCGCTTGACGCTCTTGCAGCCGAGGCTGCGCACAAGGTCCAGCAGCACGGTGTCAGCCGCGATTTCGGCGGTGACTTTTTTATGATTTAAGGTAAATGTGATCTGCATGGTATACCTCCGTCAATTTTCCAGCGCGGCCACGGCACGCCTGACCAGCACGCCGGTCAGGTGGGTGCGGTACTCGGCACTGCCGCGCAGGTTGCTGCCGGTCTTGACGGCTGCCTGCACGGCGGCGGGCAGCTGCGCCGGGTCGCAGTCCGGCGTGACAAGCACGGCCTTCATCGGGCGCGCGCCGATGGCAAAGCGGTACTGCCCCTGCGCCGTGCGGGCGGCCGCACAGGTCAGGATCGGGAAATCGGTCTGGGTCGCGCGCACCGACTGGTACTGCACCTTCAGCCCCGGCGTCTTGCGCAGGCAGATGTGGGTCAGAATATCGCGGTCATAGGGCATCGCGGCAAACTGCGCCAGCGGCATCCGGCCCGCCTTATACAGCTCAACCTCGCAGTCCAGCGCCAAAAACAGCGTCAGCACATCGGAAAAGCCGAACCGGCCATAGATGCTGCCGCCCACCGTGGCGCAGTTGCGGAACTGCACGCCGACAATGTGGCGCACAGCCTCCCGCACAGCCCCCGCGGTGTAGGCATTCAGGGCGGCGTTCGTTTCCAGATCGCGCAGCGTTGCCATCGCGCCGATGATGATCTCGGTGTCAGTCTCCTCGATCGTATCCAGCCCCAAGGCCGACAGGTCGATGGCCGTGCCGACATTGATCTTTTCCATCTTGAGCCAGAGCATACCGCCCAGCACGCGGTTGGGCTTTTTCTGGTTCAGCTGCCATGCCTCCTCCAGCGTGGCGGGGCGGGCATATTCGCGTATCGTCATCATGGGTCAATCTCCGTTTTTTCTGTTTTAGGCGAAAAAATCACACTTTTCGCGGATAGGTACTTTTATTCTACCATAAAATCTGGTATAATACCGTTGTTGTTTTAAAAATACAACGATATTTTTTATTGTGTGAGGGAAAAAGATTCATGAAAATGACCAAAATGACCGCTCTGCTGCTGGCCGCCGCCATGGCGCTGACCGCCTGCGGCAGCACCGCCGCCGTAAGCAGTGAGGCCGCCGCCTCCGCCACCGCTGCACCCGAGGTCACCGCCAGCCCTGAGGAGGCTGCCGCTGCACCCGCTGCTGCCGATACCGCCGTCACCTACCCGCTGACCGTCACCGACCAGCTGGGCCGCGAGGTCACCATCGAGACCGAGCCCAAGACGCTGGCCAGCGGCTACTACATCTCCACCAGCCTGCTCATCGCCCTCGGCGTGCAGGACGAGCTGGTCGGCGTCGAGGCCAAGGCCGACAAGCGCACGATCTACAGCCTCTCCGCCCCCGAGCTGCAGAGCCTGCCCAGCATCGGCACCGCCAAGGAGTTTGATCTTGAGGGCTGCGCCGCGCTGACCCCCGACCTTGTCATCGTGCCCGCCAAGCTGAAGGATTCCATCCCCCAGATGGAGGAGCTGGGCCTGACCGTGCTGGCCGTCAAGCCGGAGGATCAGGACAAGCTGTACGGTGCCATCGACCTGCTGGCCCAGGCCACCAACACCGTTGCCCGCGGTGAGGAGCTGAAGTCCGCGATTGAGGACAACCTGCTCAGCCTGCGCGAGGCCATCGGCGATGCCGAGGCCCCCACCGTCTACATGGCTGGCAACAGCTCTGTGCTGCAGACCGCCGGCCCCGCCATGTACCAGAACTATATGATCGAGAACGCCGGCGGTCTCAACGCCGCCGCCAGTGTTGAGGACACCTACTGGGCCGAGGTCTCCTATGAGCAGGTGCTGGACTGGGATCCCGACTACATCATTCTGGCGTCCGATGCCGACTATGATGTCGATTCCGTCCTGAACGATGCCGCACTGGCCGACTGCACCGCCGTCAAGGAGGGCCATGTCTACCAGCTGCCCCACGCCATCGAGGCTGTGGACTCCCCCGTGCCCGGCAGCTTCCTGGGCAGCGTCTATCTGGGCAGCGTGCTGCATCCCGAGCAGGTGAGTGAGCAGTTCTACCATGACTGCGCCGATGCCTTCTACACGACCTACTACGGCTTTACCCCTGCCTCCTATGAATAACCGCAAGCGCACGGCGCTGTGCCTTCTGGGCGCAGCGCTCTGCGTTTTTATGGCTTTTGGTGCGGCCCTTGCGCTGGGCCGCTACCCCATAACACCGGCGGCGCTGCTGGCCGACGATGCCATGGCGGTGCGCACCTTCACCGTGCTGCGGCTGCCCCGCGCCGTTATGGCGCTGGTCGGCGGCTTTGGGCTGGGGGCAGCCGGCTTTGTCTACCAGACCGTATTCCGCAACCCGCTGGCAAGCCCCGACATCATCGGCGTTTCCTCGGGGGCCAGTGTCGGCGCGGCGTTCGCCATCCTGTTCGTATCGTCAGGGGCGCTGTCCACCACGGTCTGTGCCTTTGCGGGCGGGCTGGCGGCGGTGTTCCTCTCGCTGGGGCTGGCCGCTGCCGCGCCGGGGCGCAGCAAAATGTCGCTGGTGCTGGCGGGCATCGCCGTCCACGCGCTGGCCCAGACGCTGCTGATGCTGCTCAAGCTGACCGCCGACCCGGAGAAGGAGCTGGCCAGCATCGAGTATTGGATCATGGGCAGTCTGGCCGCCGTGACCCGCAGCCGGGTGTGGTTCCCGGTGCCGGTCGTGCTGGTCTGCTGCGCGGCGATCTTTGCGCTGCACCGGCAGGCGCTGCTGCTCTCGATCGAGGAGGGCGAGGCCCGGCTGCTCGGCGTGCGGGTGGGCGCGATGCGCCTGCTGCTGCTGACGCTTGCCACCATGACGGTTGCCGCCGTTGTCAGCGTGACAGGGCTTATCAGCTTTGTCGGGCTGCTGGCCCCCCACAGCGCCCGGCTGCTGGCGGGGCACAACCGGCGCTCGGCCTGCCTGCTGAGCGGGCTGCTGGGCAGCGCCCTGCTGCTGGCAGCCGACACGCTGGCCAAGACGGCTGCCTCCACCGAGCTGCCGGTCAGCATCTTTACCTCGCTGCTGGGCGTGCCGTTTCTGCTTTATCTGATCCTGCAGCCGGGGAGGGATGCGTCATGATGCCACAAACCACGCCCCCGCCCGCGGGGCTTTGCGTGCAGGACCTCACCGTACGGTACGGCGCAGCGGCTGTGCTGCAAGGGGTCAGCTTTTCGGTCCCGGTGCCCGGGCAGCTGATCGGCCTGCTGGGGGTGAACGGCAGCGGCAAGACCACGCTGCTCAAGGCCGCCGCCGGGCTGCTGCCCCACACCGGGCAGTGCCTTCTGGACGGCGTCCCGCTGGAGAGCCTGTCCACCCGCAGGCTGGCGCAGACCGTCAGCTACATCCCGCAGCAGAGCGGCATCTCGGTCTCGCTCTCGGCGCGGGAGGTCGTGCTTATGGGCTTCAACCCGCGGCTGGGGGTCCTGCAAAGCCCCACCGCCGCCATGCGCGCCGCTGCGGACGAGGCCCTGCGCACCGTAGGTCTGGCCGATAAGGCCGGGCAGGACTACCTGACACTGAGCGGCGGCGAGAAGCAGCTCTGTATTCTGGCGCGCACGATTGCCGAGGATGCGCCGCTGCTTTTGCTGGACGAGCCGGACAGTGCGCTTGACCTTGCGAACCGCAGCCGGATGACCGCGCTGCTGGCGCAGCTGGTCCACACCGGCGGCAAGACCGCGCTGGTCTGCCTGCACGACCCCGCGCTGGCGCTGGACAGCTGTGATATACTGGTGGTATTGCAGGGCGGCGGGGTCGCGGCGGTGCTGCACCCCAGAACCGACCCGCCTGCCGTGCTGCAGGCAGCCCTTGCCGCCGTGTACGGCCCGCTGGAGCTGCTGCCCGTTACCGACTGCCGGGGCCGACGCCGTCTGGCCCTGCTGCCGCTGTGAGGTGATACCATGAAACCTGCTTTGCGCGTGATGCTCTGCGATGACGCAGGCGAGCGCTTTTTTGGCGAGGGGCCCTGCCGCCTGCTCCATCTGATCGAGGAGACCGGCTCGCTGCGCAGCGCAGCGGCGCAGATGGGGCTTTCCTACTCCAAGGCGCTGCGGCTTGTGCAGCACGCCGAAAAAGAACTGGGCTTTGCCCTGACCTGCAAGACCATCGGCGGGCGGGGCGGCGGCGGCAGCACCCTGACCGCCGAGGCCCGCCAATTTTTAGAAAGGTATGAGGCCTACCGTGATGCCTGTGTACAGACCAGCCGCGAGCTCTATTCTGCGTTCTTTCCTGGCCAGCGGTAAGCGCCACTTGCTGCTGACCGGCGGGCGCGGCAGCGGCAAAACAACGCTGCTGCGCGCACTTATGCCATCCCTCTGCCCCGATGCCCCGATGCTTCTCACCGCTGCCGTCCCGGGCAGATGGGTCGAGATGCGCGATACCGCCGCCGGGGCAGCGGCGGTCATCGGCCGGTTTGATGCCGCCCTGCCCCCCGGTGAAAACCGGATGCGCCCCGTGCCGGCCGGCTTTGCCGCCGTGGGACTGCCCGCCCTGCAGCGGATGGCGGCAGCCGGCGGCTGGGCCGTGCTGGACGAGCTTGGCTATCTGGAGAGCGGCTGCGCGGATTTTCAACAAAGCGTGCTGGATATGTTGAAAGTCTGCCGCGTTCTCGCGGTGGTCCGCAAGCAGGACACCCCGTTCCTGCGCGCGCTCTGCGCCGACCCGGACGCCTTTGTGTACGATCTGGACTGCCCTGTGCCGCCGCTGGGCTGCATCGTCATGGCCTCGGGGCTGGGGCGGCGGTTCGGCGGCAACAAGCTGATGGCCGAGCTGAACGGCCGGCCGTTGGCTGCCCATGCGCTGGCGCTGGCCGCCGCGCCGGTGTTTGCCGGGCGCATTGCTGTGACCCGCTCGGCCGAGGTCGAGGCCCTCTGCCGCGCAGAGGGTTTCCCCGTGCTGCGCCATGCCGAGCCACGCCGCAGCGATACGGTGCGCCTTGGCCTGACCGCGCTGCTGGCGCAGCAGCCCGACCTGCAGGGGTGTGTGTTTCTGCTGGGGGACCAGCCCTGCCTGACCCGGCAGACACTGGAGGCGCTGGCGATTGGTGCCGCGCCGGACACGATCCGGCGGCCGGCCGCACCCGACGGCACACCGGGCAGCCCTGTGCTGTTCGGCCGGGATTATTTTGCCGCCCTCCTTCACCTGCCGGAGGGCAGCGGCGGCAGCGCCGTGCTGCGCGCCCACCCGCAGGCAGTCCGCCTGCTGCCCACCCCCGCCGCCGAGCTGCGGGATATCGACACTCGCAGCGACCTTGAGGCGCTGCGCGGGGGCAAGGGGTAATGCCGTATTTTTGATTTATGGCAATTGAACACGCTCGCAATGATAAAGGTCTTACAAGAGAGGACCTTGCAGAGCGCATACGAAAAAGAGAACGCTATGTTGTTGCTATCGAACGAGGTGAACGAACCCCCAGCTTAAAAACCTGCTATGCGGTTTAGATAACCCGCAGGAAGTCATCAGCAAAATCGCGGAGCTTATCAAAGCGCGTATTGACCCGACGCCACGGTATCAACTTCATGCCTTTTCCGAGGACGATAAAATCTGCATTGATTTAGAGATTCAGAACGGTCCTGCCTATCCATACTACTACCGCTTCGAGGGTGTCTGCGTCGCTTACATCCGCAATGGTGATCAGTCGGAGGAAGCCTCCCGTCAGCAGTTAAGCGCCTTGATTTTGAAGGGCATGAATAAGACCTTCGATGCCCTGCCGTCGCCTTATCACATGGGAGATGTCAGCTTTACGCTGTTGGCTGCTACCTTCAAGAACGCTCTTAAAGAAGATTTCCACCCCGACAAGGATTTGTTTTCTACCACCCTTGTCACCGAGGACGGTCAGGTCACAAACGGCGGCCTGCTATTATGTGATCAGGGCGTGCTGTCGCAGTCGCGTATTTTTACCTGCCAACTCCGCAAAATTTATCCACAAAAAGCGCCCCGGCTGTTGAAAATTTCAGCAGCCGGGGCGCAGTCATTTTTGCGTTTTGGGGTCATTTTGGGGTCAAAGTGACCGAAAAGTGACCACTTTTGCCCCAGGCAAAGAAAAAGTACGTTGAAACTTATCGTTTCAACGTACTTTTGTTGGTTGCGGAGACAGGACTTGAACCTGCGACCTCCGGGTTATGAGAAATCTAAAATTTGTGCGTTACAATGCCGTTTTGTTGGGTTTTGTGGTATTGCGTACCAAGGCTCGGAACAGGTTTTGTCCCATGTGTACAAAAGAATGCCATACGGTGCTGACCCGTTCCAAACCCTTTTGGGGGCAGTTTTGGGGGCAAATCTGCGAAACGGATTCTGACTCGCAGCGCTCAAATAAATGCGCAGCTTTGGTCTCATTGAGAAACATGAATACAAGCATCACTGGGTTCTTGCCAGTGAAAAGCCCTACGAATCCGTATATAAGTTTTACCCTCTAGCAAGAAGTTGTACACAAGCACCACTCCACAGCATCACTACACACTGCCCCTGTCGCCGCGAGAAACGCCTATGTTTGGGCGCGTTCAAACCGCATCGGCACGGTGTCCGTCCAGCCAAATACAACCCTAAATTCCCCGCCTTCCGGGGATTTTTTACCGCAACGGCATTTACCTAGACGGGATTTCCCTGTACCGGCAAATCCAACACAAATAAATACTAAATAAATAAAATACTAATATACTATTGTATCCTATCCGTAAAACCACAAAAAATTGGATTCTTCCCGCTATGGTCTTACGGCCATGCGTGCAACTTAACACCGGAGAGTACAACTTACGATTGCAAACCGCCCCTGCAAAGTTGTATAATAAAAGCACCGATATTTCGCGCAAAAGGTGGTCGGAGCAGATGGATATGGAGAACCTGATCGGTGAAACAACCGAATATGACAAGAAAGCGGCGCTTGAGGTAAAAAAGCCCAAAAGCTGGTGCAAGAGTGTAAGCGCTTTTGCGAACACGCTGGGCGGTGCGCTGATTTTCGGCATAGCGGATGACGGACAGATCGTTGGGTTGACCGCACCCGACAGTGACGCCGAGAAAATCAGCGAGATCATTAAGACGCGCATGGAGCCTATCCCGGAGTTTCGGCTGCGGTTTCACAGAACCGAAGGCGGCAAAGTGCTGCTGATTCTTGATGTGTTCAAAGGCGAGGAAACGCCCTACTATTACTCCGGCGACGGCACCTTAGAGGCGTTTGTACGCATTGGAAACGAGAGCGTAAGGGCATCCGCTACCGAGCTGAAACGCCTTGTTCTGCGCGGCAGAAACACCTCCTACGACTCTCAGATGACGCTTTACAGGGTGGAGGACTACGCCTTTTCCAAGCTGCGGGAGCGCTATAAGAAGTGGACGGGAAACAGCTTTGACAACAAAGACCTTGTTTCCTTCGGGCTGGCAGACGAGGGCGGCTTTTTGACAAATGCCGGTGCCCTGATTGCTGATGAAAGCCCGATCCGCTGGTCACGGTTGTTCTGCACACGCTGGAATGGGCTGGACAAAAGCGGCGGCACAATGGACGCGCTGGACGATGCCGAGTATTCCGGCAGTGTGCTCTCTTTGATTGAGAATGGCGAGGCGTTCATCAAGCGCAACGCCCGCATGATGTGGCGCAAAACACCCAACTCGCGGGAGGAACTGCCCGAATACGTCGAGCGCAGCTACCACGAGGCGCTTGTCAACGCGCTGGCGCACCGCGATTATCTCGTCTACGGCAGCGAGGTCCACATTGACATCTACGATGACCGTCTGGAGATCTACTCGCCGGGCGGTATGCCGGACGGGTCGATGATCCAAGACCGCGACCCGCTGACCGTGCCGTCCACTCGGCGTAACCCGGTGCTGGCCGATGTGTTCAACCGTCTGGGCTACATGGAGCGCAAGGGCAGCGGCTTTGGGAAAATTCTGAACGGCTACAAGACGCAAATCAACTACACTGAGGATAAGCGCCCTACATTCCGTTCTGACCGATACCAGTTTACGGTCATCATGCCGAACTTGAATTACGGTGTCCCTCAAGATGTCCCCCAACGTGTCCCCCAAGATGTCCCCCAAGATGATTTGGATGCCAAAATTCTGGCTTTAATCAAAAAAGACAACAAAATCAGCACCGAAAAACTCGGCATGGCGCTGGGCGTCAGCTACAAAACCATCCGCCGCCATATCAAGTCGATGGGAAATGTTCACTACATCGGCCGTGGTTTCAGCGGGCATTGGGAAATTCACGACAAATCATACCCCCACGTTGAACGTGGGGTTTGCAAAACAGCCCCATAGGGGCTTCAATACCAGCCGCGCCTAAAGGCGCACAATGAGCGACGCCAACCGCACGTGGCGTCGCTTTTTTACTTGCTTATTCTACCGTCCGTGGGAATCTCCGGCGAATCATCTTCGTCAAAGTCCGCTACATTTTTGAATGGGTCCTCATATTCTTTGAAGCTCAACTGGTCGCACATCTGGTCGTTCACTTCCCGGTCCTTGATGTACCTCTTTATTGCGTCCGCGGTTTCGTTTTGTAAGAAGCTTCAGCTTTTCTTTTCGGCTAACGCTTCCTACTGCCGAGCGCGTAGTGGTCTTGCAGCACCTAGTTGTTGCCCATGCCGGGCACACTAAAAATGCTCCCTATATAGCTTTCAGTGTTTTTTCACTGTTCGCTATATAGGGAGCATATCATTGCCGGACGGGGGCTTTGCTTATACGGGCTTACAACCGTAGACGCAACTTAGCGGTTCTTCTTGCGAAGGAACAGGAAGCACAGGGCAGCCAGGCTGGCGATGGCCACACCGGCAACGGGGATCAGCGGGAAGTTGTCCGACGTCTGCGGGATGGGTGCCGTCGTCTTGGCGGGCGCGGGCGTTGTACTGTTGGTCGTGGTGTTGTTCGTCGTGTTATTTGTGGTATTGTTGGTCGTATTGTTCGTGGTGTTATTTGTGGTATTGTTCGTCGTATTGTCAGACGGAGCCGGGGTCGCAGTGGGTTCTGCAGTCGGGACCGGGGACGGCTGGGCCTTGGCGGTCCAGCTGACGGCGAACGGAGACAGTTCCGTAACATGGACCACGAGCTTGCCATTCTGCAGGGTCGGGGTCAGCAGCTCAACCTCACCGCTGTCCTTCATGTGGCTGACGAGGATGGAGAACTGGTCGTAGTTGGCCGCCGTGATGCCCTTGGGCAGGTCGAACGTAACGTCGATGCCGCCTGCGGGGAAGTTCGCGTCGGTTGCTTCGCTCCAGTGCGCGCCGTTGTCGGTGCTGATCATCAGCTTGACGTCGTAGACCTCGATGTTGTCAGCAGACTGGTTCTTGCTGATGGCCTTCTTGAACGCCTCGGTGATCTTCTCCGGCGTGTCGTAGCCCTTGTCCTTGATCCCCTGCGGGATGTTATCCTTGGTCAGGGTATCCTTGACGACCTCGGTTTTGGTTTCTGGCGCGGGCTCCGGGGTCTTGACCTCACCGGATACCATGATGAAGCTGACCTGCACAGCGGAGGTCGTGTTTGCGTTGGCGGCAACCTCAACCGTCAGCACACCGTCGGCGTCAGACTTCAGACCCGTGAAAGCCAGCGTGTCGCCCTTGCCGGTGCAGCTGGTGTAGTAGTTGTAACCAGTCTGCAGTGTCTCACCGTTGATCTTGATGTCGGCCAGACGGGTCTTGCCGCTCTCGACCCAGCCGGTGGGGTTGAACATGCCGACGTAAACGGTGTAGTCCTCGCCGGTCAGGTTGTCAAAGCGGTAGGTGATGCTGTTGGTGCCGGACGCATAGCGCATGCTCTCATAGATGCTGGCGTTGCTGTTGCGCAGCGTTCCTGCAGTGCCCGTGTAACCGAAGCCGGCCTCTGCACTGTAGGCGCCGTCGTTCACAGCGGGGTCCTGCTTGAGTGTATCGGCGCTGGCGTTCATGATGGCGATGTAGTCGCTGCTCAGAGCCAGGCTTTCCTTCTGCGGGTTGGCGAAGTAGAGCAGGTTCTTCGGGACCACGGTAGCCGTGGTGCTGATCTCCAGGTCGTTGCAGTTAGTCAGCTTGCCGGTGACGGCAGCCGTGCCGGGGTTCTTCAGACTGTCAGCGTTCCATTCGACCTTGCTGGTGATAGTTTTGCCCTGAGTGGTCACGCTGACCTCCGTGGGCAGGTTGCTACCGTCGGACCAGACGACGTCGGGCAGCTCGGTGTTGACGGTGGTGGGCAGCAGCTGATCCAGACGGTCCAGCGTCCAATCCTGCTCACCCAGGACGGAAACGGTGTTGTCGGTGTTCATCTGGATCGGCAGCCATACGGTGCGGCTGTCGGTCAGGTTATCACCGTTCCAGCGGTCGCCCATATAGATGAACTTGCCGGCCTCGGCGTCGATGGGCAGCACGTAGGTGACCTGCGTGTTGAACATCTTGCCGGTGTCGTTCTTGGCGGGGTTGCCCACCTTCTCCCAGCCGGAGAGCATATCTTTGCTGCGGTAGTAGATGTGGGCGGTGCTGTTCCAGCCGTCGGTGCCGCTGGTCAGCAGGTAGTAGTAGCCGTTGTACTTAAAGACCGCGGGGGCCTCACGGCTGTCGTCGCTGACGATGCGGGCGGCGAACTCGGTAGCATCGGCCTGGTCAGCCTCGGCGGCCAGACCCGTGTAGTCCTTGTTCAGCAGCGAGACATAGAGCTTTGCGTTCATTTCGCTGGAGTAGATGACGTAGGCATCATCCGCTCCGTCATTGTTCTTGTCCACGCCGGTATCGACGAAGACGGTCATGTCGCGGGCCTCGCCCAGACGGCTGGCGTTCAGCGACGTGTCGTAGTTCATGCGGGTGACGTTCTGCACTGTGAAGGGGCCGAACGGGCTGTCACTGGTGGCGATACCGACCATAGCGCGGCTGTAGCGGCTGGCAGGGCAGTTGCCAACGCAGCCACCGGCCACCCAGCTGTTCAACTTATCGTTATTGTACAGCGGGCCGTCAGCGTGCCAGATCAGGACGAACTGCTTGGTGCTCTCGTTGTAGATCATCTTGGGGCGCTCAGTGACGCAGTAGCTGCCGTACAAGGTCTCAAAGGCCAACTGCAGGCGGGTTGTGGTCACGTTGCGCACGCTGTCATCCTGGCTGTCCGGGTAGAGTAGGCTCGTCGCCGTGATTGGCTCCTCGTCATAGCTCTTGGCGGTCCAGCTGATGTCGTTCAGGTCCGTGGGGGCCTTCTCGTACTCGGTGACATAGGCGCGCAGGAAGTTCTTGACATTGCGGAACTGGCTCTCGGTCACACCCTCGGGTGCGGCGGACAGCTTGCCCCAGGCCTTCAGCGTCTCGAGGTTCGTGGCGCTGAGCTGCATGACGTTGTAGTCCTGCGTCGTGCCGGTGCCGCTGGCACCTGGGCTGGAGATGATGGCCTTCTCGGTGCCCTCCTCAATGGGCAGGATGGTGTTCTGGGTGTAGAGGATGGTGCCGCGGTCGGTCCAGTTGTACAAATCAGTGGAGCTGTAGCAGCGCACGCCGTCCACAGGGCGGGTATTGTTGGTCTTGTCCTCACCGAACCAGAGGTAAACAGCCTTGCCCTCGGTGATGTCACCATCGCCGTCCAGGTCATAGTTGACACAGCCGTCGCCGGTGCCCTCCTTCAGGGCCATGGCAGAGCCGCCGTGGGCCTGCATGGGCAGGCCGGTGTCAGCCTTGATGACCGTACCGGTGGTGCCGGGGATCAAGGTGTTGGTCTCGGGCAGGGTGCGCAGACCGGCGTACTGGGAATCCAGGGCGCTGGCGGCGCTGCGCAGGTCCTCGGTGGTTGCGGCGTCGTCGGCAACCAGCGTGTCGGCGGCAGCCAGGGCGTCGTTCAGCTCGGGCAGCGTGTCAGCCACGCCGGACTTGTTACCGGTGTACTGCCAGCTTTCGAGCTTGTCGGTAGCGTACGCAATGCCATTGTCGACGTCGGTCTGCAGGGCAGCGCGGATCTCAGCGATCTTTGCCAGCAGCTCCTCACGGGCAACAGTGGAGGGGTTCTTGGCCTCGCGGCGGGCTGCGGTCTCATTGGCAGCGCTGCGGGCGCTCACGGCGGTGGGCTTGACAACAATGTTGTCGTACTGGCCGGTCAGCAGGTAGTTGGTGCCGACGTTGCGGGCGACGGTAGCGGCGATGTCAGTGGCCTCGCTCAGCTTGAAGCCGATGTCCGCGATCTCGCCGGCCTTCGTGCCATTGACGTAGATGGTCAATGCGCCGTTGCCGCCGTCGGTCTCCTTGTAGACGAAGGCGAAGGCGTTCCACTCGCCGATGGCAATATCGCCCAGCGAGATTTCGTTCTTGCTGACGCCCTTCGTGGAGCCGTCAACACCGTAGCCCACCTTGCCGTCATAGGTCAGCAGGTGCAGGCGGTTGCTGCCGGTGCTGATCGTGAAGGCGGAGCGCATGGCGGTCTTGGTTTTGTCGCTGCTCGGTTCCTCGATCATCACATCGGCCAGCAGGGTGAACTGGGTGCGGCCAAACAGGTTCTGTGCGTCGGTGATGGTCGCATGGTAGTCATTCTTGTTGTTCCACTGGGTGGAAACCTTCAAGATGGTATTCCAGGTGTCATCGGTCAGGGTCGCGGTGTTAGCAGCCAGCGTCAAGCCGCCGTTGTCCTCCAACACCTTGTTGAAGAAGCCGGACTCGGAGCCTACCGCCTTGCCGTTGACAGCCAGCCAGCTGATAACAGGAGCCTGGGTGCCGGTGGCGGTGACGGTGTAGCTGACGACCTGGTCCTCCTCAATGGTGAAGGTCAGGCTGTTGATGATGTCGCCGCTGCTGCCGGACAGGTTCAGCGTGGCGGTGTCGGTCAGGGCGTTGCCCTCCTCGTCGGTGACTACAGCGGTCATCGGGCGGGTTTGGCTCCACCACTCGCGGTGGGCACTGGTCAGGGTGTAGGTACCGGCGGGCAGGATCAGCGCGTAGGTCAGGGTCTCGCCCTTCGCGTTGTTCTTGCCGTAGATACCGGTAGCTGTCTTGTCGGCAGTGCCGGAGTAACCCTTGGTACCTGCGTCGGTGTCAACAAGGCCCCAGGTGTTGTCGCTGGTCTTGATCTGGTCGAACTTGTCGTTCAGCATCTTGTCGCCCAGCGCCTTCTTGTACAGCTCGTAGGTCTCGGTGGTGCCGCCAGTCACACTGGTGGGATCACCGGCCACGGTGTCGATAAAGTAAACGGTGTCGCCGGGGATGACCTCGGTGATCTGAACGCTGACGGTCAGGGGCTCGCCCAGCGCGTTGACGGCGTCCTTCACGGTGCCGCTGATGGAAGCGGACTTGTAAGCGTTCGCATCCAGTGCGTTGGTGTCGCCGTTCCACTCAACAGACTTCGTCTCGGTGGTGCCGTCGGCCAGCTTGACCTCGACCTCGGCGGGCAGGTCGCCCACGCCGCTGCCGGTCACGTAGTACTCCAGCGTGGGCAGCTCGGTCAGAATCTCGGTCACAGCGCCGTCCGCACCTGCCAGACGCTCGCCGATGGTGTTCAGGGCGTCGACGTTCAGGGTGCCGGACTTCAGCACGATCTTGATCGTGTGCTTACCGGCAGTCAGGTCAGACATAATATAGGCTTCGCCGCGGGTCGGGGCTGCCTTGGTGGAGGCGTTCTCTGCCTTCAGCTCGCCGTCAACATAGACGTCGATGACAGCGGAGCCGTCGTTGCCGCCCATAATTGCAAAGCCGCTGCCGTCCACCGTGAAGGTGAAGGAGGAGCCCGCAGTGCTGGAGACGGACATAGTGCGGTACCAGTTGTCAGCACTGCCACCGCCCGGGTTGTTGATGGCCCAGGTGCCGTTGTAGGCAACGCCGTCGTCCTGGCCGTCGATCATGGCGGTAGCATACGGGATGCCGCCCTTGACGGTCTTGATCTCGAGGTTATCTGCATAGACCTGCGTCCAGTTGGAGCTGATCTTCACACGGCCCGAGAGCATCGGGTTGGCATCGGTATAGCTGGTGACCTTGTTGCCATCGATGTAGGCATACACGGTGTCGCCCAGGCCGACGAGCTTCAGGTTGTACTTGCCCTCAGCATTCTTGGTGACGGTGCCGCTGGCAATCTGCGTACCGATACGGTACAGCTTCCAGCTGCCTGCGCCGTTAATTTCCAGCGTGTAGCCGCTGTTGTTCCAGTTCATGCCGGTCTGGGCACGGATAGTCAGGCGCTCGTAGCGGCTAGCCTCTGCGCCCGGCAGGGTCACGTCAATGGAGGCGCTGTAATCCATCCAGCGCCAGTCGCCGACGATGGTCGCAGGGTCGCCGCCGTTCCACTGGTTCACGCTGGAGGCATTCTCCTGCTTGAGCTGGCCGTTCTCAACGATCCACGCGCCGTGGGTGTCCAGCATATAGCGGGGCTCATTGCCGCGGGAAACCAGATAGTTCTCGGTGGTCTCCTTGCCGGTGGTGGCATTGTACACCGTAACGTCTTCCTCGTTGGTATACTCAAAGTTATCCGCGTAGAGGTAGTCGTCGGTGGTGTTCTGGTTTTTACCGGTGTAGTCGGTATCCAGCACGGTACGCTTCTCGGTCTGGATGTAGTCGCCGCTGCCGTCCTCAGTGGGGAAGCGCTCGGGCGTGGTGTCCAGCGTGGTCGCGGTCACGACGCTGTAGGCTGGCACGGTGACATAGGCGATGCCGTCCTCAATCTTGACATCCTCACCCTGCTTCAGGTAGTCGTCCGTGACGGTGGTCCAGATATGCAGCGCGTCGACGGAGAGGTTCAGGTTCGACGTCTTGATGGCGAAGGTTTTCTCGTTCTGGGTGTTGTTGATGAACACGGTGGAGAAGTTCGTCTTATCGGGGGCAGCCAGCGTCATGTAGCTGGCGTCGCCGTTGATACCGGCGGTCTGGTGCTCGTTGTCGCTGGAGCCGAAGGAGCCGTAGGTCGCGTTCGGCAGCACACGCCAGATGCCGTTTGTGTTGGTGTCGTTCTCCCAGCCGGTCTTGGCGAACTTGGTGATATGGCTCAGCATATAGAGCACGGGGTCATAATGGATGTAGCCGCTCCACGGATCGCGGGCGGACAGCAGTTCCTTATGGCCGTACTGGATGCCCTCATAGAAGGAACCAATCGCAGGCTGGAACATGTACATCGTGCGGCGGGAACCGACAAAGGCGTTGGGCAGGCTGTCCAGCAGGGCCAGCGGGCTCTGGTAGCCACCGATGGTACCGGCGCCGTACTCGGCGGTCTTGTTCTCCTGCAGTTCGGAATAACCGAAGGTCGCGCAGCCCTCGCTGTACCAGACTTCCTTGTCGTCCACGTCTGCCATCGTGATATAATCGCTCGTGGCGTTGGTGCGGTAGTGGAAGCCGATAGCATCGACAGCGTCGTACACGCCGGAATCGCTGCGCATCAGGGGAACGATCTTCAGGCCCTTATTTTCGTCGGAGGCCACGATCTTGATGTTGTGGTAGGCTTCCTTGGCTTCCTCGGTGAAGTAGCTGGGGAAGTCTGTCTCATTCTTCAGCGCGTTGGCAAAGTATTTGATGATCTCGCCATCAGGGCTGCCGGTCTCGTTCTTATCCGGGTCGATGTAATCGATTACATAACCGTATTTTTCGTAGGCATCGAAAATCGTTTCTTTGTACCACTTGTAGATAGCGGCATATCTTTCGCTGCCCGCTGCCTTGGCTTTGACCCAGTTCGGGTACTCCCAACGCAGGATAGACACCATCACATTGGGGTTGACCTTCTTTGCGTCTGCCGCCATAACAAAGCCGGGCGAACGGGAGGCGTCGGCATCCTCGTCCTCATAGCGCTTCGTGCAGGCTTCAGCACCGGTGGAGTTGTTGCCGTCGTTGCCCATCTCCATCTTAATGTTGGAGAACAGCGGGTACTCGCCGCCGAACAGGTACTGCATCATCTTCCAGTACGCTTCGGAGTTCTCGGCCTTGTAGTCCAGCAGCAGGTTGCTGGTGGAGTTGCCGTTCAGCATACCAAAGCCCTTGTAGGTCCAGCCGTTCTTGTGCGCCGCACTGCCCGCTTCCAGTACGTCCGTGCCGGTGACGGTGACAACACCGTCCACATCGGCAATGCTGTTGAAGGCGTCGTAGCGGGCCGCGGTCTCGGTCTTGGCAGCCTCGGCGTCAGCCGTGCCGGTGACAACGATGTTGTCATACAGGCCAGTGCGCATGAAGCCGGTGCCGTAGGTCGCGCCGAACGCGCCGACGATGCCGGTCTTTTCGCTGAGCTTGAAGCCGATGCCGCTGGCGGCCAGGACCTCCTCGCCGTTCAGGTAAACAGCGACGGTGCCCTCGGTGTCATTCTCGTTGTAGACAAGGGCAATCGCGTTCCACTCCCCTGCCGTCAGGTTCTTGGAGAGGGCGTACTCGGTGCCGTTGTTGACCTTGAGCACAGCAGTGCCGTCGGTCTTGCGGGGGATGATGCGGAAGTTGGCATCCGCAGAGGGGCCGACCAGCACCACGGAGGTGTTGTCGTGCTCGTCGTTGAACTTGAAATCAGTGTACAGCGTGAAGCTGGTGCGTTTGAAGAAGCTGTCACCGTCGTTGATGGCAGCGCCGCCATCGGTAGCGGAGTTGCCGCCGCTGATCCAGCCGGAGGTAACGCTGACCTGCTTGCCGCTGTTCAGACTCTCGACCAGGGACGCGCCGGTGCGGACGCTGACCATGTCATTGTCCTCCAGCGCCTTGCCGAAGTTGGCGTTGTCGCCATCCACGGGCGTGTCGGGGGTCTCGGCGTCGCCGGTGCGCTCAACAGCCAGCCAGCTAACGGCGGGGGCGTGCTGACCGGTGGTCGTGGCCGTCCAGGTCACGACCTTCTCGGAGGTGATCTCAAACTCACCGGTCTTGGTGGTAACGGCGTTGTTGTCCTGCTTCGGAACCGACGCATAAACAGACGTACCTGCGTCGGTGGTCAGGCTCAGGTCCATGGCACGGTTCTGGCCGCCCCACCACTCACGGTGGGCAGTCGTGATCTTGTACTTACCGGCGGGCAGCGTGAACTTGTAGGAGATTGTCTCCCCTGCTTCATTGTTTTTGCCGTAAACACCGGTGTAATCCTTGTCATCAGCATTGCTGCTGGTGTAGCCCTTCGTCTGGGCGTCGGTGTCCACCAAGCCCCAGGTCGCGTCGCCCTGGTAGAACTGGTCGGACTTGCCGTTCAGCAGCTGGTCGCCCAGCAGCGCCTTGGCGGCTGCGTAGGCGGCAGTGGACTGAACATTGTCCATCTTGTCGTTGCCGGTAGCGGCCACGCTGTCGATAAAGTAAACGGTGTCTGCGGGGATGACCTCCACGGTGTACTCGTTGCCTGCCTTATCCTTTGCAGTGACGGTTGCATAGGGCTCTGCGAAGGTATTCGCGGTCACATTATCCGCCCAATCGATTCCGGCAGGGACCACACCGACGTTTGTTGCGATGCGAGCCGCGGCGGTCTGAGGTGCAGCAGCCTCCTGCGCAGCGGGGGCTGCGGTCTCCTCGGCAGCAAGAGCCTCCTCAACAGGGGCATCCATCGGGGCGAGAGCTGCTTCCTCCGCAGGTGCTTCCTCGACAGGCGTCTCCTCAGTCGGGGCGTCCTCAGCAGGGGCCGGGGTCTCCTCGGCAGCAGACTCCTCCGCTGGGGTCTCTGTGGAGACTGCGTCCTCCGCCGGAGCCTCCTCGGCGGCAGGCGCAGCCTCCTGGACGACGGCAGCCACTGGCTGTTCGTCGGCCGCAAAGGCCTGCGTCGGGACCATGCTGGCCAGCATACCGACACAAAGAGCCGACGCGAGTACGCGCTTGCCCTTGTGCTGTGCTTTTCTCATAGTCTTCATCCTTTCTCTTTAAGCAGTGTGTGCATCATGCACAAATCTACTTTACAGTGGTTTACTACTATAATACAAGCCGCCAGTGTTTTCCCTCCATGTGATAATTCCCGTTCTTCCTGCACTTTTTCCCGCACTTTTCCCGCATTGCGCTTTCAAGTGAAATCATACAAATACTACATTTTTTACTTTGAAATTTACATGGAATTTATATGCCTGCTTTCTGTATACTTATATGTTAAAAGATATTTTCGTGGTAAACCGCAGACTTCTTTCGGTATTTTAATTTCTATAGGAGACACTTCCCGTAAAGAAAAGCGCCGCTATGCAATCTGCTCAGCAGCGTTTTTCATTATAGATATTTTGTGCAAATTTGTGTACCGCAGAATCTCCGCTATATTTCAGTTTTTGGTTCATCATTTTTAAAGAAGAGAACTACATATCGGCCAATTAAAAAATTTTTGTATCCTCTCTACCGAAGCCCCTGATTGCGGGAGTAACCATAAATTGCAGGGGTTTCTTCCAGACGATGCTGCACTTCACAAAAGCCTTTCACAAATGAGCGAATTGCTTATTGAGAATCGAACTGCCTTAGCAACGGATGCACCGGTTGCCGTCCACAGCGAGATAAAATGGAAGCCTTAAAATCAAGTCGTCGAAATTACAATTCTTCGACGAAACAAATCGAGTAAGAGTCTCTTTTAACTAGAAAGCCGACCTCTCACACCACCGTGCGCACCGGTCTGTACATGTCGGTCCAACCGCATAAGTGCAAGGACTCGTAGTAGCGGAGGATACTAAAATATCCTGCTGCTGCGAGTCTTGCGCTTGTAATGGAACCCTTTAATACAGGACTACCGGCGATACGCCAATAACCCAGTCTGGAATTCCCCCACTGGTATACCCTGTCAGCCAGGACGCCCATCTGTCTCAAGTTGCCTACCTTCGTTTTGGACTTCTTCCACTGCTTCCACGGCCTACTATGTGTTTCTGTTCATCGGTTCAGGCGTTTGCCCGCCTGCATTTTTTCGCTGACCTCCGACTTCCTTCAGATTCCACCTCACGATGGACATCCTTGCCTTCGGCTAACACTTTCTACTGCCGAGGGCGTAGTGGTCTTTCACCACCTAGTTGTTGCCCATGCCGGGCGCACTAGAGTTACAACAAACGCCCTGAGATGGACAGTTTGTTCGGGATACAATGTACCTGCACCTGCCATCTGCTGCGTGCCCGTCTTGCCACTGCGGAGGAGGTTACCGCGCGGCGGAATCTCGCGTTCACCCCCTACGACTGCCATGGCAGCCACGGATTTTAAGATTGCAATACCAAAATAGGTGGCACCGAAACGCAGAGAATCATTACCATCAAGCGTACACTGAAGGATTTGCAGTTTTTATATTTGTTTCTTCCCGGCAAACTCATGGCAAGTACCGCTCGCTTATCATTCTTTTACCGTCATCATAATGCGTACCGTATTCAAGAGATGCCGAACCATAATAGCAGCACTTGGGAAAATGAATCAGAACTGATTCACTTTTTCGTGTCAAGAATTTTGGATGAATCTAAACTGATTCACTCTGGAGCATATACGAATTTGTATGCGCATCCGCTTTGATTACCCCCCCCGCTTTGAGCGGGAACGTGTTTTGCTAGCATAGCGTTTGGATATCCACAAACGCATTTCTGGGGTGTTCCCCAGACCCCCTCGCTGCTCTTGTGTGACGATAGTGACGCAGATGACGCTAATGACGCTGTTTTGAGGATATCCCTATACCATATCCCAGATTCAGCGTCATTAGCGTCATCTGCGTCATTCTGATTTTGCGTTTCTCGTAATATCATTATTTTTGTTTCGAGTAGTAGTAAACTGCAAGCGTCATTTCACTATAAGCGTGACGGTGGTGACGATGGTGACGGTCTTTCTTGCATACCCCTACCCATATCCCATAAACATCGTCACTACCGTCACCATCGTCACTTAAAACAGGCAAGCCGTTTTAATCTGCGGCTTGCCTGTTTTATTTTGAGTAATGTGGCAGGGTTTTTGCCCCGTTTCCTGTTAAAATGGATTTAGATATTTTGTAAAAGTGCAAGGGTTTTTAGCACAATGGGTGATATGCTGTTTTTGAAGTGTAATTTTGGCGTTTAGGCCAGTTCTTGAGAAAAAATTCTTCGCTTTACATCTCTAAACTTGCAGGAATCCTGCAAGTTATACTGTTATACTGAAATTTAATGAAAAAATTCCATTATTTTTTCAGCGAACGTTACCTTTTGCCCTTCCCCAGTGGCTATATAGCAGAGATAATTTTTTCAAAAATTTTGAGGACAGTTGCAAAAGTTGCGACTGCCGGTCTGTATGATATGATTTGGAATCTTTCAAAAAATTTGAACTTTTTCTAAACAGTTTAAAAAACCTCGTGATTTTCGCCGTTCTCAGCGGCTATATAGTAAAGACCTTTTTATAAATTATTTACATAGGAGGAACCCATGAACACGGAATTTCAAAATTTACCCAATGTTGTAAGCCCCAAGGAAGTGCAAACTTACTTCGGCATTTCCCGTTCGACCACCTACCGCATATTTCACGACGCAACTTTTCCTGCGTTCCACATTGGAAACCGACTGTTAGTGCGGCGGGATGAACTGCTGGGCTGGCTGGAGCAGCAAAAGGTCAATAAAGCCCAAAACGAGAACCCGAAGATTGTCGGGTATGATGAATAGCTTTGTGGTCGTACCTGTGGTAGTCTTTGTGTCACGAAAGGAGACGATGCACCGTGAAAGACACATCTAAAAAGGCCCTGCGCCGTGGGCATAACGAGGGCAACATCCGTCAGCGTACAGACGGGCGGTGGGAGGTGCGGCTATCCGCCGGAATCGACTACAAAACCGGTAAGCCCAGACGCACATCCACCTGCTGTAACACAAGACAAGAAGCCATTGCCATTTTACAGCAGCAAGCCCACGAAGTCCGCACACAGGGCTGGCGTGATCCGATGTCGGTAACGCTGGCACAGTGGTACGAATACTGGCTGGACACCTATATGAAGGACACCGTTAAACAGTCCACCTATGCCAGCTACCGCAGTTATCTCAACAAGCACTTTTGTGTACTTGGGAAAATCCTGCTTAAAAAGCTGGAACCACACACCTTGCAGGAATTTTACAACTACAAATTCCGTGAGGAAGGCTTATCCCCCAAGACCTTGCGCAACTACCACATGGCATTGCACAAGTGCTTACAGCAGGCCGTAAAGGAGCGCTTGTTAGTGTACAATCCCTGCGATGCCGTGATCTTGCCCAGCGGCGAGAAGCCCGAAATCAGCGTATTTACCAACGACCAGCAGCGGGCGCTGGTGCAGGCCAGCTATCGGCACCGCTATGGTGTATTTATCCGCCTGGATTTATGCACCGGCTTGCGTATGGGTGAACTGCTGGCGTTGAAGTGGGAGGACATTGATTTTTCCACAGCGCAGCTTCATGTCAGGCGCACCATTAACCGCCTTGCCAAATATGAAGCCCACGAGGGTGAAAGCAAAACGGAAATCGTATTCGGCACACCTAAAACGAAAAACTTCCGCCGCACGATTCCGCTGACCCGCACAATGGCAGACGAGCTTACCCGTTGGAAACAGCAACAAGCGCAGGATAAGATTCGGGCAGGGGATAAGTACACCGATGATGGCTTCATCGTCACCAACGAGTTTGGACACTACTTTGAGCAGAAAACCTTCAAGGATTATTACGACCGCCTGTTGAAGGATGCTGACATCGGGCACTTTACCTTCCACGCCCTGCGCCACACGTTCGCCACCCGCGCACTGGAACGCGGCATGGATTACAAAACGCTGTCGTCCATCCTCGGTCACTACTCGGTAGCGTTCACAATGGATACTTATGTCCACAGCATGGACGAACACAAGCGCCACGAAATGGATAAGATGGACGATATGTTCGGGATGCAGTACCGTATCTCTGTGGAGAACCAGCCGTATCCTGTGCTTTGCACACTCTCGGCGGACGGCTGCACTGCCCATGTTCCTGACTTTCCAAAAATCACTACCCAAGCAGCCACGCTGGATGCCGCCCTGCTGGAAGTCAAGCAGCAAATCCAAAAAGCCCTGCGCCAGTACAAGAACCCGCCCATTCCCACAAAACAAGAACAAATTGTCGTACCACAGAACAGCGTGTTGGTACTCGTCAAGGCGAGCTGACTACACTGACCGATCCTATATTTACCTGCTAACTCCGCAAAATTTATCTACAAAAAGCGCCCGGGCGGTTGAAAATCTCAACCGTCCGAGCGCAGTCATTTTGCCGTTTTGGGGTCATTTTGGGGTCAAAGTGACCGAAAAGCGACCACTTTTTCCCCAGACAAAGAAAAGGAACGGTAAAACTTGACGTCTTACCGTTCTTTGTTGGTTGCGGAGACAGGACTTGAACCTGCGACCTCCGGGTTATGAGAAATTCAAAGTTTATGCGTTGGGATGTTATTTTGTTGGGTTTGGTGGTGTTGCGTACCAAGGCTCGAAATAGATTTTGTCCCATGTGTACAAAGGAGTGCTGCATCGTGCTGACCTGTTCCAAACCCTTTTGGGGGCAGTTTTGGGGGCAAATCTGCAAGACGAATTCTGACTTGCGCCGCTCAAATAAATGCGCAGCTTTGGTTCCATTGAGAAAAGTGGATACTCATATCACAGGGTTCACGCAAGTGAAAAGCCCAACGAACTAGTGATGAAATTTTACTCTCTAGCAAGAAGTTGTACGCAAGCCAACTCCACGCAATCCCCGCACACCGCCCCTGTCGCCGCGAGAAACGCCCCTGTTTGGGCGCGTTCGCACCGCGTCGGAGCGGTGCCCTCCCAGCCAAATATTGCCCCAAATTCCCTGCCTTTGGGGCTTTTTTTCCAAGAAAGGCTTTTCCTGCGCAGGCTTTGCCCGGACGGGTTTCACCTGTACAGGAAAAGCCTGCACTAATAAATACTAAATAAATAAAATACTAAAAAAGCAAATACGAATCCTATCTTATCTGCAAAACATACAAATGGAGGCTGGCTGACACATTTGTCTGCGGGCGTGATGTCCCAATCGGAAATTTCGTCAGACCATGCCTCCATTTTAAAGGAAAAGAGCAAGGCCGGATAGACCTTACTCTTACATTATGAATCCGGACTTTGCCGCCGGAATCTTGCCATGATGCGTACAACTTACCACCGGAGAGTACAACTTACGATTGCACTTAGGCACTTCCGTGCGGTATAATTTTCCTATCAGCCACACCGGTTGCATACTGTTGCGTAAGACGCAGAAAAATCCTGCTCGTAAGGCGACGGTTTCCGTGGCATCGACATAAACAAAAAGTGTCCGCGCAGTGGGCGCTCAGTGAAATCTTTCTTGTTTTAAGGCGATACCGCATAATTCTAAGTGTCGCAGCCGCCGGAACGGTGCTTAAGCCGTAAGGCGGGAATTGTGCGGTATTGCCTAGATAAAAGGAGCTTTTATGAGAACCGTAGATCTTCTCTTTTTTATGGGGCAAGTAATATGGCGGGGCGCGGGGAAGCCGCCCTTGCCCCTGTTGTCGCCCCCGGCATGGGGTACGAATACCGCGCCGTCACCGACCCCGACACACTGCACCCGCTGGAAGAACCTTTCGGTGTGAACGAGAACGACCCCGCTGGTGTGTATGAACCGGGCATGAAAACGGGGGCGATGGTGTCGTCCTTCGTCAATGCCTGCACCGCCCAAACCGGTGTGCCGGTGGTGGGCGTGTCCTGCGCCAAGGGCGGCTCTGCCATTGCCAAGTGGTTGCCCGGCACACCGTACTATCAGGATGCCGTGCGCCACGCCCGCAAGGCGCGCGCCTTTTTGCAGGCAAACGGCTATCCCATCCGCCACAGCGCCATGGTCTGGTGCCAGGGTTGCACCGACGGCGACCTGCACACCCCCAAGGACGTTTACAAAGCCGACACTGAGCGCGTTCTGCACAGCTTTATGCAGGACGCAGGCGCGCAAACCTGCTTTTTGATCCAAATCGGCAACCAGCGCGATGAGCCGGAGCTGTACCTGCCCATGCAGCAGGCGCAGGAGGAACTGGCCGCCGAACAGGGCGACATCGTGCTGGTCAGCCGTCAATTCAAGACCTTCGCCGCAAAAGGGTTGATGAAGGATTGCTTCCACTACCTGCAGCCCGCCTACAACGCTGTAGGCACCGAAGCCGGCAGAAACGCAGCGGCCTATTGGAATCGCTGACAAAATACGAAAAAAACCAACCGCAAAACGGTTGGGCAATTTTTTTACTTTTACACAGTGTCGGTCATCCTGCGCAGATACCGCACATCGGCGGTGTCGGCGGGCAGAATAACCTCATCGCGCAGCAGCGGTGCTGCGGGCGCACGGTTCGCCAGGAAGGCGCGAATGGCAGAATAATCCATATCGCCCGCGCCCAGCGGCAGCAGCGTTTTGCTGCCGTCCGCCTCGATGCGGCAGTCCTTGACGTGTACGGCACCGAGCTGACTGCCGATGACCTCCAGCCAGCGGCTCCAGTGGGCAGTCTGGTACGCTTTGTCCTGCCCGTCCTTGGCACAGAACAGGTTGACGGGGTCAAAAATGACCTTGCAGTGCTGTATATCAGCGGCAGTGTCCAACACGGTGCGCAGCAGCTCCGGTGTGCAGAGCGGGTGTACATCCACCGATTCCACCGCAAACACGGCGTCAAGGCGAGCGGCCTCCTCGGTGATGCGGGCGATGCTGTCGAGCATCAGCGGGCGGCGGGCAGCCTTTTCCTCGTCCGTGCAGGGGCCCCACGCGGTCTCGCTGCCCACCATTTTGGCACCCAGCACCTTGGCGTAGCCCAGTGTGCGCTTTACGGCATCCACAGCGGCGCGGCGGGCGTCCGCATCAGGGGCAGACAGGTCCTGATAGCAGCTCAGCACCGAAATTTCCACATCCTGCGCGGCAAACGCCGTGCGGATCTCTGCAAGCTGTTCCCCGGTGATATGGGCAAAATCTGCAATGCCTGCAATGCCGCGGGGCATGGCCAGCTGGGCGCCGGTGTAGCCCTTGGCGTGCAGCACAGCGGCCAACTCGGCGGCGGGCAGCTTGCCGTAGTCATGGGCGCGGCATCCGATCCTTGTCATGGTTCAGTCCTCCGTTCCCGCAATGCGGGGCAAAAATACAAAGTTGTGGCCGCTGTCCGGGTGGGCCTTCTGCTCCGGCGTAAAGCGTGCAAAATGGCTTTCGGGGTCGGCGGCGATCCATGCGTCCAGCTCGGGGCTGTGCGCGCCCGGCCGGTGCTTGATGTTCACATTGGTGCGCGGCTCCTCAAGGTAGGAGAAAAGCACCCCCTCCTGCACACAGATGAGATGCCAGCGGTCCCCCTCGACCAACCCCTCGGTCACAATGCGCAGGTGATGCTCCATATAGCTGCACCAGCTGCCGGGCGGCAGCAGCGCAATGCGGCCGCGGCGGCGCTGGGGGCAGCGGCCCTGCTGCCAGTCGGCGGCGGTGGTGGGTACATCATGGTAAAAATACGGCTGCATAGCGGCCCACGGGCGGGGTGCTGCCTCACCCAGAGCGGGCGGCCACGGCAGCAGCGCCGCGTCCAGCGCGGGGCAAAGCCCCTGCGGCGTGAACGGGCGGTTCAGCCCCTCAGCATAAAAAAACAGGTGGTTTTCATACCGGAAAAGGCTTGCGGTCAGGATCCGCCCCTCCGCCTGTGCTTTTTGCAGCGCGGCGGAAAAGTCGGCAAAAACGGCCTCACCGGCTTCCCCGCCCAAAACGGCATGAAAGGAGCCGCGGCAGACGGCGGCATCGGCCAGCGATGCAGGCAGCGTGCAGGGCATAACATTCCTCTCCTTTATCTTGTGATTATTCTTTATTGTACAATGCCGGGGCCGCAAAAGATATGCGGCATAGTGCAGTATCCTTTGTGATAATTGCACTTTACATACCCCTGCTTCTGTGCTATGCTGAAGAAAGAATTCAGACAAAAAAGGAGCAGGAGCGATGGACTACAGTATCTTACGCTACGGCGCTGCGGCAGACGGTGTGACCAACTGCGCGGCAGCCATCCAACAGGCGGTCGATGCGGCCGCAGCGGCGGGCGGCGGGCGCGTTATCGTGCCGGCCGGGCGCTTTTTGAGCGGCTCCGTGCTGCTGAAGGACAATGTGGAGCTGCATCTGGAGAGCGGCGCGGTGCTTATCAGCAGCCTGAACCCCGCAGATATTACCCCGTTCCCGCAGGGCGGGGACGGCACCGACCCTGACGACACCGCCGACGGCTGGGAGGGCGGCTTCTTTTTGGGGGCCAGCCACGCCAAAAATGTAACCATCAGCGGTATGGGCACGATCTATGGTCAGGGCGACAAGGTGTTTTTGGACAAGAATGTGGACAACGGCTTCCACGAATGCCCGAAATTCTGCGAGGCGTTCCGCCCGCGCATGATGCTGTTTGAGGCAGTCGAAAACTTTACCGTGCGCGATGTGACCCTGCAGGACGCGGCGTTCTGGACGCTGCACATGGCGGGCTGCCGGCATGTGCGCATCCAGAACATCATGATTTTGAACGATGACCGCGGCGCGAACAATGACGGCATCGACCCCGATTGCTGCCAGGATGTCGTCATCTCCAACTGCATCGTGCGCACCGGCGATGACGCCATCGTGGTCAAATCCACCGGGCCGATGTCCCGCCGCTACGGCGCGAGCGAGAATGTGGCCATCACGGGCTGCATCTTACATTCCCGCGATTCTGCGCTGAAAATCGGAACCGAGACCCACGGTGTGATCCGCAATGTGACGCTTAGCGACTGCGTCATTGACGACTGCTCCCGCGCGGTGGGCGTCTGGGTGCGGGACGGCGGCACGGTGGAGGACATCCATGTCCACCATCTGACCGGCTGCACCCGCCGCTACGCCGACTCCTACCAGCTGCCCGGTGCGCCGGGCTGGTGGGGCAAGGGCGAACCGGTGTTTGTCAGCGCCACACCGCGCAAGGGCAAGACCGGCCCGGCAGGCGTGATCCGCCGCGTCAGCTTTGACCATCTGTACCTGACAAGTGAAAGCTGCGCCTTTGCGGCCGGTGAGCCGGACAGCGAAATTCAGGACCTGCGCATCAGCGAGATGCACCTGACGCTGCAGCACCGCGGCACCCAGCCCGGCGGCCTGTTTGACGAGCAGCCCTCGGCCCGGCACATCTACCCGCACACCATCCCGGCGCTGTACGCCCGCTGCGTGGACGGCCTGACCGTCAAAGACAGCACGGTGCGCTTTGTCGGTGAGAACGAGGCATGGGACGGCAGCGTAGCCGAGCTGGAGCATTGCCGCCGCGCAAAGCTGGATTTGGAAAAGCTTGTATAAGGCAACACCGCATAATTCCCGCCTTACGGCTTAAGCACCGCTCCGGCGGATCTCCGCGCCAAGAGCCGCCGCAAGCGGCGGTTGCGCTCCGAAGCGCCTCGCTGCGGCTCGGTGTGCGGCACGGCATCTGCGTTGCCAAAATGCTCGATAAGACATCCAGTATTATCTGCGCTTTTGGCTTAGCAGCTGCCGCACCTCGCTCGCCGTATCGGCACTTAGAATTATGCGGTATTGCCATAACAAAAGGAGTGTATACAAATGGAGCATATGGCATGGAAGGGCCGCATCAAGCCCGGCTGCAAGGCAGAATATCAGCGCCGCCACGCGGAAATCTGGCCCGAGATGGTCAAGGTGCTGAAGGATGCAGGCATCTGCAATTACAGCATTTTCTACTGCAACGATGAGCTGTTCGGCTATTACGAGTGCGAAAAGGGTGTTGCCTACGCCGAAAAGGTACAGGCCGAAAGCCCGGTCGTTGACCGCTGGAACGACTACATGAAGGACATTCTGGAGTTGGAAATGGACCCCGTAACAGGCGCCCAGCCCAAGCTGGAGCAGGTGTTCCGGCTGGATTGAGAAAGGGCAAAACATCGATATGCAGACAAAAGCCCCCGCTGCTTATGGCAGTGGGGGCTTTTGCCCTGTCAGACAATTTACAACGCGCCGTCCGAGCGGACATTGTCGTAGTTCAGCACACCGGCGAAGAATGCCAGCGCCAGACCCTGGCCCCAGCCCTGGATCCAGTCGCGGCTGATGCCGCGGTAGCCGTCGGCGTCCTTCATGACCGCCGTGCCGCCCGAGACATTCAGCACACGGCCGTCCGGGCTGACATTGGCCAGCATACCGGGGATGGCCTTGTTGATGTACTTGATGTGCAGGGGGTTGCCCTTGGTGATCATGGCGGCGGCGATGCCGGCGCTCGCGCTGACCTCCTCATAGGAGGCGGCATCGTCCACGATCGTGCGCCACAGGCCGTTCTCGGTCTGGTAGAGCTTGAGCGCGGCCAGCTGGTCGTTCAGGCTGCCGACCACATCCAAAAACTTGGGGTAGAGGTAGCACTGCGGCAGCCGCACGCCGACCTGCGACATCGTGTAGGCCGCCCATGCATTGGCGCGCCCCCACTTGATGCCCGACATGTGGTCGCCTGTAATATTATTGTAGCCGTGGTAGTACAGTCCGCTCTCGGGGTCCTGCAGGTACTTGATGTGCCAGTAATACTGGTTCAGCGCATCATCGATCAGGGCCTCGTCTTTCAAAAGCACGCCCATCCGCAGCAGGAAGAAGCCCGCCATAAAGAGCGTGTCCGCCCACGCCTGCTCGGGGAAGTCATTGTTGACCGAGACGGTGTGCTGCAGAACATGATCGCCGAAGCGCAGCGCCTCCTTTTCCAGATACTCGACCTTGCTTTTGGCGATGTCCAGATACTTTTCATCGCCGGTATGCTCATACAGGGTGATCAGGCAGTGCCCCATCGAGCAGGTGTTGACCGTCCAGCGCGGCAGGCCCAGCTCGATATACTCGTCCACGCGGTCCTTGACCAGCTGCAGGTAGCGCTCGTTTTTGGTGACCTCATACGCCTCGCAGATGCCGTAGTAGGCAACACCGCAGGGCCAGTCCCATGTCATGTCCATCCGCATCGTGCGGTCCACGATCTTGTCGATGGTGGCTTCAATTTGGGCCTTGTCAAAAATCAGGTTTGCCATTGCTCTCTCCTTTTTAAATTGCGAATCCGCTTATACCAGCGCCACTGTCTTTCCGGCGGGGATCTCATAGTGGCGGCCGTCCACCTCGACCCAGATGGACTGGGCGTTGGGGTTGCAGACCTTATCGCCCGCGGCGGTGTACTGCAGGCGGGCGGCATCGGCCATGTAGTCCACGATCTCGATGTTGGTGGCGTACCATGTGTCCTCACGCCCGCCGGCCAGCTGGCAGAACTGCTCCATCAAGGCCCAGTCCTCCTCGGTGCGGAACTCAAAGCTGTGGCCCCAGACATACATCATGTAGAGATACTGCGTCTTGTACAGCTCTACAAAGCGCTTGCCGTCCTCCAGCAGGTTGTGGGTGTGGTGGCAGGTGGCTTTCCATGTCATAAAATCGTGGGGCATCGCAAAGTCGTGGGTGTCGCCCACCACGCGGGCGTAGCGGATGCCCAGCGCGGGCAGCAGGGCGGCGATCTCCGGTGTCCAGCTGCCGTTGGGGTAGGCAAGGCCGCGCACGGGGTAGCCCATGACGCCCTCAAGCTGCATACGGTCGGCCAGCACCTGCCGGGCGGTCTGGTCCAGCGGGCTGCGGGAGATGGTGGGGTGGTGGTAGGTGTGACAGGCGACCTCATGGCCCTTGTACAGCTCGACCCACTCACTCTCGGGGATGCGCTCGGGGCGGGGCAGGCCGCCGTTCAGGTTAAAGGTGCCCCGGATGCCGTAGCGGTTGAACAGCTCGACAAGGCGGCGGTCCTCCAAACGGCCGTCATCATAGCTCATCGTCAGCACCTTATGCTTGCCGCCGGGGAAGCAGGTGTAAATGACCTTCGGTTCGGTGTAGTTCATAAACAAAACCTTCTTTTTTGTCAAAATTTATTTGAAATTCGCCCGCAGCACATCCAGTGCCGGGGTGGTATCCTGCAAAAGCTGCTGCACAAAGGCCTGTGCCGTGCGGCAGGCGCCGGCGTTTTGCTGGTGGGCGTTGTCCTGCTTTGCGCCCACCCACATATAGCGGGCCTTGCAGCGCTCAGCGCCAAAGGCGGTGTTGGCGGCAGCGGTAGCGGCACCAAGGTCGATAAACGGCGCGCCGACCTCGGCGGCAAAGGCGCGCATCGCCTCGCGGTAGGCGGCAAACGAGGGGTGGCAGACACCGGCCTCGTCAAACTCGCGCATCGCCACGGGGGAGGCAAAGATGCACACTGCGCCGTGGCTGCGGGCAGCGTCCCAGAAGGGGCGCAGGCTCTCGCCGAAGGCATCCGCCGGGACATAGCGCTCGGCCTTTGCGCGGTTGGCATCGTTATGGCCGAAGCTGACCACCAGCAGATCACCGGGGCGGATATGCGCGGCAATGTCGTCCAGCCGCCCCTCCTCGCGGAAGGTCTTGCTGCTGCGGCCCGCCATGGCGCAGTTGTCAATGACAAGGCCCGGCAGCTCGTAGCGCATCTCCTGCGGGAAGGGGCAGTCCGCGCGGTGGGCAGCGCAGCATACAGCATCCCCCTGCGCCAGCGTGTGCAGCATCTCGCCCCAGCCGGTCACCGGCTTGTCCTCGGAGGCGTAGCTTTGCATAATGGAATCGCCCGCCATCCAGAGAGTGGGCTTGGCGTTCAGCTGCGGCAGCACATTGGCAAAATCCATGTCGCCTGCATAGTAAAAGGACGGGTAGCACGGCTGGTTGTAGCAGTTGTTCTGCCATGCCACGCCGCAGCGGTACTGCGCATCGTGCATCAGGGTAAACAGCTTGTGGGGGGTAAGATCGGTGGTGGTGTAGATGCGGATGGCGGTGTCGTCCGCCGTGCGCACCAACAGCTCCTCACGGAAATCGCCCAGCACATCGGCCACCAGGCAGGGGTTGCCCTTGGTGCCGTTGTTGGTGGCGGTGCCCGCGGGCTGCAGCATAACGCCGTGGGTCAGATCGTTAATGACGCCGTATTGATCGCCGTACAGATAGTCCGCACCATCGGTGATCTGGGTCGAAAGATCGCCCGCCCAGTAGATCTTCATATTCGTGCCGGGGGTTGGCAGCTCCAGCGTGCGGCCGTTTACATCGTACACATCCTTGACCCAGACCTGCAGGCCGCGGGTGTTCGGGTCGATCTTGCCGATCATGCAGCGGCCCAGATCCTCCTCGGCGTATTCGCCAAAGCGGACATCACCGGTCTCGGCATCGCGCAGTGCCCAGCCGTAGGGGGCGCGCTCGCCCTCCTCGTAGACATTAAAAATCTCCAAACCGGGGCTGTCGGGGTCGATGTCGGCCACATGCATCGCATCGCCGTGGCCGAACTTGGCGCGGGTCCTGCCGTCCGGCAGGGTGCCGTATTTGGAGTAGAGCAGGCTTCCGTCATGGTCGATGGCTGCTGCGCCGTACACAATTTCCATGCAGCCGTCCCCATCAATGTCAGCAGTCGAAATACTGTGGTTGCCCTGCCCGGCCAGAATGCCGTACACAGGGTCGGTGCCGACAGCGAGATGGCAGCCGCTGTCGTTGAAGGGGTTCGCCATCGGCACAAAGCCGGAGTCGATACCCCATACCTTGTGAAAGCGGTTCTCAAAAAAGTCGTAGGCCGCCAGCGTGGCGCGGGTGTAGTAACCGCGGCAGGCGATCAGATAGGGGCGTTCGCCGTCCAGATAGGCCACCCCGGCGTTAAAGCGGTCCACGCGGTTGCACGGCTCGATGCGGGGCATTGCATAATCGCCCCACAAAAGGCCATCATCCACGCGGGGGTAGGGGTAGTCGATCGTGTCCAGCTCGGTGCCGTCCCCACCGAACATCGTCAGGTACTCGGGGCCGTCATAGACAAAGCCCTCGAACCTGCGCAGCTCGTTTTTGGGGCTGCGGCTCGGCGCGTACACATCAAGGAAATAGTCGGCCAGCGCAAGGGCATCAGCCTCGCACAGGGGGTAGGCGTACTGCGGCGCAAGGCCGAAGCACTGCTCCACCGTGGCGGGCCAGCGGCCGTTTACGACCTCGGGGTGGGTGTGCCAGCGGCGGAACACCTCGGCCATATGCAGGCGGTAATCCTGCGCCGTGCAGACATAGTTGTCCGCGTGGCTGTACCCGGCGTCCAGATCCTTCTGCGGCATCGTGATATACCGGCGGGACAGCACGGTGCCGTCCGGCGCAAAGCGGGTCATCACGGTGCCGGGCGCGGTCTTAACAGCCATCTCGGCCCTGCCGTCCCCGTTGAAGTCGTACACCATAAACTGGGTGTAGTGCGCTCCGGCGCGGATGTTCTGCCCCATGTCCAGCCGCCAGACCAGCGTGCCGTCCAGCTTATAGCAGTCGATAAAGCACCGTCCGGTGTAGCCCTTGATCGACACATCGTGGGAGTTATCAGGGTCCCACTTTACAAAATACTCATACTCGCCGTCATTGTCAATATCACCCACACTCATATCGTTGGCATGGTAGACAAAGGGCTCCCCGGCCGGGGTCACGCCGTCCGCCGGCTTTTGCAGCGGAAGCTCATAGTACCCCTTCTGCCACGGCTTTACGCCCCTGCAGGCGGGCCCTTCTACGCCGTTTACCAGCGGGGCCACGGCGTAGGTATCCCCGCTTGTGCCATGCGCGTCAAGATAGTTTGTGCTGTCGGTCACGGTGGCCAGCCTGACCCCGTTTTTATAGAGCACAAAGTCGGTGCCGGTCAGGCCGGTGGCGTTGTGGCCGGTGACCTCGCTTTTAAAGAGCCGCCAGCTGATAAACACACCGGTGTTTGCCGTGACAGCCACCAGTCCGCGGGACAGCGCCTCCAGCTGCTGCTGCAGCACGCGGCCCACGGGGGTCTGCACGGGTGTGCTTTCCTCCAGCAGGGCCCCGTTTTCTGCCAGCGCCTGCACCTTGATGTAATAGGGGATATGCGTCGAGCGGCAGAAGGTGAAAAGGCTTTCCCCGCTTTCGCCCGCCGTTTTGAACCGCACGGTCTCGCCAGGGCGGTCGCTCCACAAAATGCGGTAGCGGGCGGCCCCGGCCACCGGCTGCCAGCTAAGGGTGGTTTGGGCAGCCGTCTGGCTGCGCACAGAGATTTGCATGGACTTTCCCTCCATCATAAAAGAGCGCCGCAACATCCGCTGCGGCGCTCACATTCAATTAGGCTTTATCTGCTGCGTACAGGGCGTTGACTTCCTCAATGACCTGCGTGCCGCCGCGGGCATTCCACTGGTCGAAGGCAGCCTGCAGACCAGCCTCGTCGATCTGGCCGCAGATATACTGGGTGCGGGCATCGTCCAGAATTTGGACAAGGTCGCTGCCGCACTCGGCGTAGGTGTCGGACTGGGTCAGGTAGCCCAGCGCGGGGTTGAACACGGCATACTGCACGTTGTTGGCAATGCTCTCCTCGTAAGCCAGCTGATAGTCAGCCTTTTCGAGCTGGTAATCGGGGTTCTGCTCAGTCAGGTAGGGGACATAGGGCACAGCCTGATTCAGACCTGCGTGCGGGCAGTTGGTGGTGTCGTACTTGCCGTTGGGAACAATCTTGCCGTCGGCGTTGATGTCATAGCAGATGTCCTTCAGACCGTAGTCGGCCAGCGCCATCATTTCGGGGTCGCACATCTTGTCAAGGAAGTGCAGGCAGGCCTTGACGTCCTCCTCGGTCTTGGCACCGGACTTGGTGATGAGGTAGAAGCCGTTGTAGCCGGTGGTGGCAAGGGTGTGGCCGTTGATGGGGCCGACAGAGGTCATGGTGGCGATCTTGGAGGCATCGTTTACATCGGCAATGGCGTTGTCCTCAAAGTATTTCCAGATGCGCTTGGTGCCGTCCATCGTGTCGACAAAGACACCGGTGACGCCCTTCTGGCTGTCAACCTGGAAGTTGGCAGTGTCCACAGTCGCCCAGTCGGGGCGGACCAGACCGTCGGCGTAGATCTTGCGCATCCAGTCGAGGGCTTCCTTATACTCAGCGGTCTGGTGTACGGGAACCAGCTTGCCGTCCTGCTCGACCCAGCCGTTGCCGCAGCCGAACCATGTCTGGATAATATCCCACGGGCCGGTGTATTTGCACATTTCCAGACCGTAGGTGTCGTTGGCACCGTTGCCGTCCGGATCGTCATAGGTGAACTTATAGAGCATGTCATAGACATCCTCGACCGTCTTGGGGGCCTCGGTGATGCCCACGGCCTCGGCCCAGTCGGTGCGGTAGCCCAGACCGTTACGGCCGATGGCGCGGGAGCGGGGGATGCCGATGATCTGGCCGTCCACGGTCAGGCCCTTCAGAACATCGGGGCTGATCTGGGACAGGTTGGGGTAGGCCTCGCTGTCCTGCAGGTACTCGGTCAGATCCCAGAAGGCGCCGCGCTTGGCAGCATCGGCTGCGTTGGCGTTCTGGTCCAGCGTCTTGGTTGCGGTCAGGATCATCGGCATGTTGTCCTTGTCCATCAGGGTCAGGCCGAACTTCTCGCTGTAGGTGTCGTTGGCCTCGGTGCGCCACTCGACATGGGTGCCGGTGTAGGCCTCGTACTTGGCGATGACCTCATCGGAATGTTCATTGCTCAGCACATGGCCGGTGAAGTCGGGGATCATAAAGCTGACGGTGGGGGTGCCGGAGGCAGCGCTATCCGCAGAGGAAGCAGCGCTGGAAGCGGAGGTGCTGTCGGAGGCGGAGCCGCCGCAGCCTGCGAGCATGGCGGCGGACATCGCCAGCGCCATAGAGAGGGCAAGTGCCTTTTTCATTTTCGTTTTTCTCCTTTTTGTATAAAAGTGGTTGTATTGCTTGGTATCAGCCCTTGACCGAGCCGACCATAACACCTTGGGTAAAGAACTTCTGCACAAACGGATAGATGCAGAGGATTGGCAGGGTAGACAGCACCGTGGTGGCCATCTTGACAGCCTTGATGGGCGGCATACCGGCCGCGCCCCAGTCGAAGGTGGAATCCTCGGCTACCTGTGTGGTCAGGAACACCAGACGCCGCAGCACGATGGTGATGACCTCCATGTCGGAGTTGTTGATGTACAGCATCGCATTGAAGTAGCTGTTCCAGTGGCTGACCGCGTAGAACAGGCTGACCGAGGCCAGCACCGGCGCGGACAGCGGCAGGATGATGCGCACGAAGGTGATCAGATCGTTGGAGCCGTCAATGATGGCGGCCTCCTCCAGCTCCATGGGGATGCCCTGAAAGTAGTTCTTGATGATGATCATGTTGAAGGCGCTCATCGCCGTGGGCAGCCAGAGTGCCCAGTAGGTGTTGCCCAGATGCAGCACATTGACCACCATAATGTAGGCGGGAACCATGCCGCCGGTGAACAGCATCGTGACGATGACCATATTGATAAAGCCGTTGCGGCCCTTGAGGTAGGGGCGGGACAGCGGGTAGGCGATCGTGCAGGAGACGAACATATTGATCAGCGTGCCGATCACGGTGACGATCACCGAATTTTTCAGTCCGCGGAACACATCGCCCTGCTTGAGGATGTACTGGTAGGCGTTCAGCGATACATCCTGCGGGATCAGGAAGAAGGGACGCTCGGTCAGCTCGCGCTCGGTCGCAAAGGAGCCGGCCACCACATAGATGAAGGGCAGCACACAGGCCAGCGCCACCAGCGCAATGATGACATACAAAAGAACCTGTACAGCCTGATCGCCGGGGGTGCGGGCTTCCAGCGTGCCGGTGGCGCGTACCTCGTCTTTCTTATGAGTAAAGGGCATTGTCATTGTAGCACAGCTCCCTTCTTTAGTACAGGCCGGACTCGCCGCACAGCTTGGCGATCTTGTTGGCGGTGACGACCATCAGCATACTGATGGTGGACTTGAACAGGCCGGTGGCGGTCGCCAGCGAGTACTGGCCGCCCGTGATGCCCTTGGTGTAGACATAGGTGTCAAACACATCGGAGGCTGCGCGGTTCATCGAGTTCTGCATCAGGAAGATCTGCTCGTAGCTGGTGTTCAGAAGCTGGCCGACCTTCATGATCAGCATCAGGACAATGGTGCCGCGGATGGCGGGCAGCGTGACATGCCACATCAGCTGCCAACGGCCTGCGCCGTCGATTTTGGCAGCCTCATACAGCTGCACATCCACGCTGGACAGCGCCGCCAGATAAATGATGGTGCCGTAGCCGGTCTCCTTCCAGATATTCTGGCCGACGATCAGCGCGGGAAAGAGCTTGGGGTCGCTGAGCAGGTCGGGTGCATTCGCGCCGAAGATCTGGGTCAGCACATGGTAGATGGCGCCGTCCGTGGTGGAGAACATCTGGAAAGTCAGCGCCGCCACAATGACGATGGAGACAAAGTGGGGGATGTAGACCAGCGTCTGCGCTGTGCGCTTGAACCATTTGCAGCGCAGCTCATTTAAGATCAGCGCCAGAATGATGGGGGCCGGGAAGGCGAAGAAAAGGTTGGCCAGCGAGATAGACAGCGTGTTGCGGAACAGCGTCCAGAAGTCCGGGCCGGTGAAGAGCTTTTTAAAGTACTTCAGCCCGACAAAGGGGCTGCCGAACACAGATTCCAGAATCGTGTCACCGTTGAAAGGGCTGAAATCGGTAAATGCCATATACAGGCCCGTCATCGGCAGGTAATTGAAGATGATCATGTAGAGCAGCGCCGGCAGCATCATGATATATAACCAGTAGTGCTGCATGAACGCCTTGCGCCATGTGTTGTGGCCCAGCTGTTTCTGGGCGCGGGCATTGGCCTTGCTCTGCTTGACCGCAGCGGTTTGTGCCATAAGCGTTTCCTCCTTGCTTTGTGTTCTCATCAGCCGGCGGCCGCGGTGCTTTGGTCGGGATCGCGGGCCCTCGTCATCCGGCGGCGGCTGTTTCGTTGCTTCCATTGTATCCCCTGCTCTGCGGATTTGGCTACAATCAAAAGCATGCGAAAATTTTCATTATATTTCACGATGCAGCGCAATTATCAATGCGAATGACACACAAAACAATCCTTATATCTACCGGCACTATCGTTTGCTGTTTCGGGTTGAAATTGTGAATATTTTATACATGGTGCCTGCCTGTTTTGTGCATTTTGACAAAGGGCGTTTTTAGGCCTGCTGCAGCCTCACGGACTGCGGAGGCTTTACCGCACAGCCTTGCCCTGACTGCCCCGCTTTGCCGGCGGGGTTGGGTCACTCCGCCCTGCTGCCAGCAAACAGGTCCTGTTTCCATATCTTGATGTTTATCGCTGCGCCGCACTTTCAAGACCTTCTGCCCATCAAATGACACTTGTTTTTTGCCGCGGCAGCGCGTATGATAAAGATAAGATCGCGGGCCTGCAACTGTATACAGCACATCTGACAGGGAGAAAACGCTATGTCTACACTGCAAGGCGAAAGCTTTTATTTCCACCACGGCTGGCACTTTTTGCGGGCAGATGCCTTCCCCATGGCAAAGGCCGTTGACGCCCACCGGGACGCTGAGGGGCACGCCTTTTACGAGGCCGACTACCAGGAAACCGGCTGGCAGCCCGTCACGCTGCCCCACACCTTCAATGATGAGGATCTGTTCCGTGACCGCATTCAGGACGGCGGCAGCGGCCAGCGCCGCACGGCAGCCTTCTACCGCAACATCCTCACCATTCCGGCGCGGCACAAAAACCACAAGGTGCTGCTTGCGTTTGAGGGGCTGCGCCAGACCTGCTACCTCTATGTAAACGGTACGCTGGCCGGCTACTATGAGGCCGGCGTTGCGCCGTTCGGCTTTGACATTACCCCCTATGTGCGGTACGATGCGCCGAACCTCATCGCCATTGCGACCGACAATACCGCCACCCGCAATGCGCCGTTCTGCATTGCCGAGACCCCCAACAAGCCCGATGCTGTCCCCGGCAGCTATCTCTTTCCGCAGGAGCAGGCCGTCCCCGCCGACCGCGTGGGCGTCCCCTTTTTCTGGAACTGCAACGACTTCAATCCCTCGGTCGGCGGCATCACCCGCCCCGTGCAGGTGTTTTTCAAGCCCGCTGTCTATCTGACGCTGCCGCTCTACTCCAATTTGCAGACCAAGGGCCTCTATGTCTACGGCCGGAATTTTGATTTGGACAACGCCACGGCGGATATTCGGGTCGAGGCCGAGATCCGCAACGAGGGCAAGGTCCCCGTTTCCGCCCAGCTGCGCATCACGCTGCGCCGCCCGGACGGCAGCGTTGCCGCCATCTTTGACGGTGCCCCGGCCACCGCAGCCCCCACGGGCCGCGCCGTCCCACCGCTGAGCATCACCCCGGCGGACGCCTATATCCCCGATGAGGCTGTGCCCGGGCATTACCGCCCTGTGGAGGACGAAAGCCTGCCCGCACCGACCGCCACGGATTCCATGGCGGTCACTGTGCTGCACGCCGGGGCCGACACCCTGCCGCTGCGCTTCTGGAGCATTGACGACCCCTACCTCTACACCGTGGAGGCCGAGCTGTTTGTAAACGGCGAAAAGACCGACGCCCAGCAGCTGACGACCGGCTTCCGCGCCGTAAGCTACGACAAAGACCGGGGCCTGCGCATCAACGGCGCGGTGCAGTGGCTGCGCGGCTACGCCCAGCGCGCCGCCAACGAGTGGGCGGCCATCGGCATTGCGCCCGAGTGGCTGCACGATGAGGACGCCGCCCTCATCCGCGAGAGCAACGCCAACCACATCCGCTTTATGCATGTGGCGGGCAGCCCCGCCGATGTCCGTGCGTTTGACCGCCGCGGCATCGTCTGCACCCAGCCTGCCGGTGACAAGGAGAAGGAGAGCTTCGGCCGCCAGTGGGACCAGCGCGTAGAGCTGATGCGCGATGTCATCATCGCCTTCCGCAACCACCCGTCCATTCTGTTCTGGGAGGCCGGCAACAACTCGATCTCACGCGAGCACATGCGGGAGATGCGGCTGCTCAAGCAGCGGCTGGACCCCCACGGCGGGCGTTTTATGGGCTGCCGCACCCTGAACACCGAGGAGGTCGTCAACGAGAGCGAGTATGTCGGCACGATGCTGAACCGCCACGCCGCCCGCTTTTTGTCGCAGCACGGCCCCGTCACCGAGACCGAGTACAGCCGCGAGGAGGCCCCCCGCCGCATCTGGGACGACTTCACCCCGCCGGATTTCGACTACCGCAACCGCTGGGTCGGCAAGGGCGGCAAAAAAGCCATGGGGTACGACTTCTACGACCTTACCAGTGAAGATCTCGCGCTTGAAAACGCGCGCGGCTACGCCGAGTTTTTCAACGATCGGATGGGTGGTGCCTCCGGCAAGAACTACTACAGCGCCTGTGCGGCGCTCTGCTGGACGGACTCTGCCCAGCATGGCCGCCAGTCCTTCAGCGAAAATGCCCGTATGAGCGGCCGCGTGGACCCCTGCCGGATCAAAAAGCAGAGCTTTGACTGCTTCCGCGTTATGCAGAGCGAGGCCCCCGCCGTCAAGATCATCGGCCACTGGAACTACCCCGCCCCCACCGCTGCCAACTATCGCTATGAAGAAAAGCGCTTTAACGGCACCTACTGGGAGGGCACCGGCGTCTGGCACACCCGTGACCCGCACCATAAGACGGTGTATGTGGTGGCAAGCTACCCTGTTGCCGCGGTCGAGCTGCTCGTCAACGGGCGCCGTGTCGGGCGGTGCGACAAGCCGCAGAATACCTTTGTGTTCGCCTTTCCCGGCGTGGATGTGACCCAGTCCGGCTGGGTCGAGGCCGTGGGCTACGGCTATGACGGCACACCCTCCGCGTCCGACCGGCTGGAAACCGCCGGCAGCCCCGCCGCCCTGCAGTTGACGCTGCACACCGCACCGGGCGGCCTTGCCGCCGACGGAGCCGACATCGCCTATGTCGATATTGCCGTGCAGGACAGCGCCGGGCGGGTCTGCCCGCTCTGCGATGCGCGCATTGACTTCACCTTGGACGGCCCCGCGCAGTTTTTGGGCGGCTACAACAGCGGCCGCTTCGCGGGTCACGGCCATGACGACAGCGTCATCCACCAAAACCATGTCTATGCTGAGTGCGGCACCAACCGCGTATTTCTGCGCGCGGGCACAGCGCCCGGCACCATCCGCCTGACCGGCGTGATGGGCAGCATCCGCAATGTCATCACGCTGCAGAGCAACCCCGCCGACCTCTCACCGCTGACAGCCGCACCGCTGCCCTGCCGCCTGCCGGACTATGCCGCCTGTGCGCCGCAGCGCCGCGATGCCTTCCTCCCCATCCCGCAGGCCGATGCAGCAAAATACCAGCCGGAGGACAAGTGCTACACCAAGATCCTCGTCAACGGGCAGGAGCCTGACACCCGCGGCGTGCGCAGCGTCAACGAGAACGGCCGCGTCTGGGGCGCGGTGCTCTGCATTTTGGAGCGGCTGCAGACGGTCATCCCCGATGCCTTTTGCTATGATTGGAACGCCGCCGGGGGCTGCCTGACGCTGCACAGCGGCGGGCACACCGTGACAGCGCAGGTCGGCGTCACCCACCTGCTGGTTGACGGCAAGGAAAACCTGATGGACGGCCAGCCCTATCTGACCGCCGAGGGCGCGCTGGTCATGGAGGTCAACGCCCTGATCCCCCACATCACCGGCACCCGCACCCAGTACGATGACAAGGTCAATGTACTGCGCATAGAAACCGAATAACAGCAAAGACCGTGCCCGAACACATCGGACACGGTCTTTGCTGTAGGTGAGGGCAATTACCCTCACTTCTTCTCGTTCTGATAATCCTTGCGGTATTTGCCGGGGGTCATGCCGACCTTTTTGCTGAAAAACCGGATAAAATTCTGCACATTGGAATAGTTCAGCGTCTCGGCGATCTGCACGACCGTCATGTCGCTGGTCAGCAGCAGCTCCTTGGCCATCTCCAGCTTTTCATTGTTGGCCAGATCGCTGAAGCTGGTATCCTTCTCGGTGCGCAGCACCTTCCAGATATAACTCGGGTTATAGTTCAGCCGGTCGGCGCACTCATTCAGCGTAATATCGCCGCGCGTCTGCTTGATCAGCGCCAGCACATTCTTGACCAGCTCGCTTGAGCTGGTCTGGCGGAACTCGGTCAGCAGGTCCATAACAGGCACGGCCACCTCGTCCATCAGGAAATTCTGCATCTGGTCGGCGGTGTATATCCTGCTGATCGTCTCAAACAGGTTGGCCTGCCGGTCGGCCAGCACCTGGTTGACCGAAAGCCCGGCGTTTTCCGCCACGGCCAGCATGGCCGCCACCAGCCGCTGGATGTAAAACTGCCGCTCATACCCGCGGATGTTCTTTTCCAGCATTTTGGCGGTAAAGCGCTCCAGCAGGTGGCGCACCTCCTTGGCCTTGCAGGCGGTTACAGCTGCCGTGATCTCATGCTCCAGCAGCGTATCATATCCGTTGCGGGCGCACTGCTCGTCGGGCGGCTGGTAGTACAGCATCTGCCCGCTTGCCTCGGGGGCATCGGCCTCCGGCAGGCGCAGGGCCTCCCATGCCTCCTGCGCGGCCAGCTGCATGTGGTGCAGCTTGTGGAAGGGGCGGCTGACGCCCGCGCGGCAGCTGACCCCCAGCGCAGTGCGGATGCTGCGCGCCGCCGCCGTATATACCACGCGGCAGGCCTCGTTCAGATCAGCCTCCTCGCCACCCACGACCAGCAGCAGGGTAAAGTTCAGCATTACGGGCTGGAACGCGCAGCGGCGCAGCAGCTCGGTGGGCATCGTCTGTATGGCGGTCAGCAGCATCGTCTCCCGCACCGGGCCGGAGGTGCCAGCCGGGGTATCCAGCGCCAGCGCAATCAGCCGATACGCGGGGCAGACTGCCAGCCCCAGCTCCTGCATCGTGTGGCCGGCGGCCTCATCGGTGACCTCACTGCGGATCAGATTTTCCACAAAGCTCTGCTGCAGGCGGCGGTTTTGCTGCTGCATCAGGCTTTGCATCGCCTGCTTGTCCCGGGCCACCTGCTTGACGCCGGCGGCCAGATAAGCAAACTCCTCCTCATCGCTGCCGGGCTGGCCGAACACACCGCTGGCCGCGTGCATCAGATCATCCACAGGGGCGTACAGCACACTGGTCGATCGGCGGCAGATCAGCAGCACCGCCACCAGTCCCCCGGCCAGCACAAAAGCGATCAGAATCACCATGCCGGCGGTAGCCGCCAGCGTGCGTTGCGGCAGCGCCGCATAGTAGGTCAGCCCGTTCACGCCCATCTTGCCGCTGTTCAGCCGCCAGCCGTCCTGCACACAGCCGCCCTCGGCGGGGGTGTCGGCGTCCAGCAGGGCGGTCAGCGCAGCAGAGGTGCTCAGCACGGTCTTGCCGGTGAAATCCCGCGCGGCAATGCTGTAGCCGCCGGTCTGCCAGCTCTCGGTCATCTCATACAGCGGCGAAAGATCCAGCTTGACGATCAGCACCGCATAGCTGCCCGTGCGGTAGGAGCTGCTGCGCAGCACGAGCAGCTCGCCGGTCAGATCCACCGTGTTCAGCGGTGTGTCCGCCAGCGCGGGGGTGGGCTGGTCGGTGCGGTTGACCCACATCATGGCGGCGTGCTGCTCCGCCCATTCGCTCAGCAGGTGGGCGACCTCATCCCGGTTGGCGGCATCAGCCAGCCGGTACATGCCGTTGTTGCTTAAAATCCACCCGCTGCGCAGGTTGATGTAGGTATACCCCTCGACATATTTATCCACCAGATTGCCGCCGCGCATGGCGGTTTGCATATCGCGCACAAGGGTGTACTCGCTGTACGGCGGCACAGTTTTTTGGCACAGGGTCTGGTAATTGTCCGCGCTGACGACCGCGCTGTAGTAGGCGCGCAGGTTGCTCAGCGCAATTTCCATCTGCGTCTCGACATTCTCCCGCGCCGAGGCCAGCAGGGCATCGCTGCGCGTGACGGTCTGCCGGTAGTACACTACGCTGGACAGCACGCCCAGCAGCAGCAGCGGGGCGGTGACAAGGGTCACGAGATAGACAAAAATACGGTTCTGATAAGCAGAGTATCTGCGCTTGACGCGCGTGCTGTTCTGTCTTGTCAGAGGCTGCCGCATACAAATTTTACTTCCTTTTTACTGAATTTGATTTTAACGATAGCACATTTTGCACCGCAGTGGCAAGTCCTTTTGCGGCAAATCTTGCTGTCAATGTTACTGATTTTGTCCATCTTTGTTTGTGGAACCTGCACAAAACGGTAAAAAAGCACGCCCTTCCAACGCCGCAAAGGGCGTGATTGTTTTTTACGCCGCACTGCCAAAATTGTTCGCCGCATCGTTTATATTCATCCAAAAATCAAAGGATAATGATTGTTGCAGCCGGCGCGGTTTCCTCGTACAATATAGATAAGAAAATCTGTCATACTGGGAGGTAGGGCTATGTCGGCTTACCGAAAATCCGCACAAGTTGATATGACCCACGGCTCAGTGCTGGGGCGCGCGGCGCTGTTTGCGCTGCCCATCTGCGCCGGCAATATTCTGCAGCTGCTGTACAGCACGGTGGACACGCTCGTCATCGGCAATTTCTGCGACACTACGGCGCTGGCATCGGTGGCGACCAGCTCCCAGCCGCTCGAAATTCTGCTCTGTGTCTTTGTGGGCATCGGCTCGGGCATCTCCATCCTCGTATCGCAGGCGGTCGGCCGCGCCGACCATGACCAGCTGCAAAAGCTCGTGCGCACCTCGGTCTGGCTGCTGTTTGCAGCATCGCTGCCGCTGACCGTCATCGGGTTCCTGCTGGGTCCGTGGATGCTGCGGCTGATGCAGGTCCCGGCGGACGCCATGCCGGGGGCGGTGCTGTATCTGCGCATCACGATGCTGGGTATTCTGGGCAACATGGGCTATAACTTCAACGCCGGCCTTTTGCGCGGCATAGGCAACAGCTCGTCCTCATTGCTGCTGCTGTTTATCAGCTGCGCCGCCAACATCGTACTGGATCTTGTGTTTACCGGCGCGCTCGGCCTTGGCATCGGCGGTGTGGCGGCAGCCACGGCGATTGCACTGTTTTTGTCGTGGATATGCAGCATTTTTTACATTCGCCGCCGCTACACAGAGCTTGCGCTGCCTGTTTTGCCCTGCGGCTTTGATGCCGGCACCCTGCGTCAGATCGTGCGCATCGGTCTGCCGCTGGGGCTGAACTCAGCGCTCTACTCCATCGGTCATGTCTTTTTACAGGCGCTGTACAACCTGCAGGGGTCGGTTTTTGTGGCAGGCTGCTCGGTGGCGGGCAAGGTCGGCGGGCTGGCCAACATCACGGTCACCTCGCTTTCGCAGGCGACCTCGGTGTTTGCGGGGCAAAACCTCGGCGCACAGAGCTACAGCCGTCTGCGCAGGGGCGGCTGGCTGCTCCCGGCGGCCTCGGGGCTGCTCTCCCTCGCAGGCGGGCTGCTGATGGCGGCCTGCTGCCGCCCGCTGCTGCTGCTTTTTACGCAGGACGAGGCCGTGCTTGCCTTTGCCGTGCGCTATATCCGCGTTGTGCTGCCGTTCCAGTGGTGCTATGCAGCCTTCAATGCTATTATGAGCTTTGCCAACGGCATGGGCGAGATCCGCTATTCCACCATCGTCAACATCATTCTGCTGTGGGGTGTGCGTATCCCGGCATCCTACCTGCTGGCGTGGCTGGGCTACGGCGGCTACGCCATGGCGGGTGTTTCGCTCAGCTTTGTTGTCGGGCTGCTGGCGATGCTGTTCTACTATAAATCCCACGCATGGGCGGACATCTGCGCCCGCGCCGAAGCACAGGAGGCCGCATAATGAAGTTTCTTGCCCAACTGCAAAACCCGCCCAGAGAATTTACCGCCATCCCGTTTTGGTTTTTGAACGGCGATCTGACCGCTGAGGAGCTGCGCCGCCAGCTGGCGGACTTTGCCGCCCACGGCATTTACGGCGTGGTGCTGCACCCGCGCATGGGGCTTAGCCCCGACATCATCTATCTGGGTGAACGCTACTTTGCCCATATCCGCACGGCTGTCGAAGCCGCCGCCGCGCTGGATATGAAAATCGTTTTGTACGATGAGGGGATGTACCCCTCCGGCTCGGCGAGCGGGCTGGTCGTAAAGGATCACCCTGAGCTTGCCAGCGAGGGCATCACGCTGACCCAAACCGTTTTGCCGGGGGACGAGCTGCTGGCGCAGACGGAAAGCGGCGCACTGGTCGTGCGCAAAAGCGGCGGCACAATGCGCGGGCTGCACTGGGGCGAGGATGACGGCGAGAAAAACGCCCCCAAAACCGCGGATATTCTGAACCCTGCGGCCGTCAGCCGCTTTATTGAACTGACCCACGAAGCCTACTATCGGGAGCTGAAAGCGTATTTCGGAACGGTGATCATCGGCTTTTTTACCGATGAGCCGAGCATTTTGGGGCGCAATGTCAGCGGCATGCTCCCGTGGACGCACGGCTTTGCCGAGATCTTCCGCCGTGCGGGCGGCAACGCCGCCAACCTCGCCGCCCTGTTTGACGGCAGGGAAAACGACGATACAAGGCTGTATCACAAGCTGCTTTTGCAGCGCGAGGGCGAGGTCTACTACGGCACACTCTCCCGCTGGTGCAAGGCGCACGGCATCGGCCTGATGGGGCACCCCCACCAGAGCGATGATATAGAAGTAGAAAAATACTTTGCCGTGCCGGGGCAGGATCTGGTGCTGCGCTGGCTCGCCCCCGAAAAGGACGGCTTGGCGGGCATCGACTCCACGATGGCCAAGTGCAGCGCCGACGCCGCCCGGCTGATGCACCGCCGCCGCAACGCCAACGAGTGCTTTGGCGTCTGCAACAAGGACGACAACCCGTGGCAGCTTTCGGGCGGGGACATCAAATGGTACACCGACTGGCTGGCAGTGCGCGGGGTCAACCTGTTTATCCCGCACGCCTTTTATTACAGCATCCGCGGCAAGCGCAAGGACGAGCGCCCGCCCGATGTCGGCCCCCACAGCATCTGGTGGGCGCATTACGAGGCGTGGAGCACCTACTGGCGGCGGCTGTCCTGGCTGATGACCGACATCGACCTGCATGCGGAGACTGCCGTGCTTTGCCGCAACCGCGACCTCTGCCCCGACACCGTGCGCCCGCTGTTTGAGCGGCAGATCGGCTTTCAGTATATTCCCGAAAGCTATTTCCCTGCCTGCACGGTCGAGGACGGCGCGCTTTGGTTACACGGGCACCGCTACACCGCCGTATCGGGGGACAAGGCGCTGTTCCCGGACGCTGCGCATCCGGAGGTCTCGGCGCTCGAGCCGGACTGCCGCTGCGACCCGCCGCAGCCCATGCTGCGCTGCGCCTCTTTTAATAAGGAAGGGCGCACCTGCTGGCTGCTGGTCAACGAGGGCAACACCCCCATCAAGACCCGACTGACCCTGCCGGTGGATGCTCCGCTTTGCCGGTACGATCTGTGGAGCGGCCAGCCCTACGCCTGCCCGGCCGAGCGTACTGCCAAGGGGGCCTGCCTGCCGCTGGAGCTGCCCGCGCGCGGCAGCCTGCTGCTGTTCACCTGCACTGCGCGGGAAAGCGAGGCCCTCCCCCTGCCGCCTACCTATCTGTCGCTGGCCGCACCAGCCTTTGCCCTTGCGGACGAAGACGCGGCCCATCTCACCAAGACCTACCGCGCCACCCTGCAGATCACAGCAACGGAGCTGCAGACCGCCACGCCGCTGCTGACCCTGCCCGGGCAGGAGATGGCCGAGCTGACTGTCAACGGTCAGCCGGCGGGCGTCTCCTTCTGGCCGCCGCACAAATTCCCGCTGGCGGGGCTTTTGACCCCCGGCGAAAACGCCCTGACGCTGACCCTGACCGGCAGCCCGGCCAACCGCTACGGCAAGCACCCGGTGCCCTACGGGCTGGAAAGATAAACCGATTTTTTCATTCAACAGGAGGTATTTTTATGTCTGTCTGCACACCCAAATCCTTTGACCTGACCGGCAAGGTTGCCCTCATCACCGGCGCATCCTATGGCATCGGCTTTGCCATTGCCACCGCCATGGCGAACTGCGGCGCCACCATCGTTTTCAACGACATCAAGCAGGAGCTGGTGGACAAGGGCCTGGCCGCCTACAAGGAAGCCGGCATCAACGCCCACGGCTATGTCTGCGATGTCACCAACGAGGACGCCGTCAATGAGATGGTCAAGAAGATCACCGAGGAAGTCGGCCACATCAACGTGCTGGTCAACAACGCCGGCATCATCAAGCGCATCCCGATGATCGAGATGACCGCTGCCCAGTTCCGTCAGGTCATCGACGTTGACCTGAACGCCCCCTTCATCGTTGCCAAGGCGGTCATTCCCGATATGATCGAGCAGGGCGGCGGCAAGATCATCAACATCTGCTCCATGATGAGCGAGTTGGGCCGCGAGACTGTTTCCGCCTACGCCGCTGCCAAGGGCGGTCTGAAGATGCTGACCAAGAACATTGCCTCCGAGTACGGCAAGTACAACATCCAGTGCAACGGCATCGGCCCCGGCTACATCGCCACCCCGCAGACCGCGCCCCTGCGCGAGATCCAGCCCGATGGCAGCCGTCATCCGTTCGACCAGTTCATCGTTGCCAAGACCCCTGCCGAGCGCTGGGGCGAGGCCGAGGACCTGGGCGGACCCGCCGTGTTCCTTGCTTCCGAGGCATCCGACTTTGTCAACGGCCTGATCCTCTACGTTGACGGCGGCATCCTGGCTTACATCGGCAAGCAGCCTGGGTAAGACATTGCTCCGACGCTGTTCTGAGCCTTTCTGATTTTGTTTCTGGTTTAGCTGCTTCGTCCATCAAGATTTTCTATAGCCTTGTGTGCTGTTCGGGAAAATCTTGGTGGATTTTTTAATGAAAAGTGGATTTCCATTTATTTGTACAGAGTGAATCAGAACTGATTCACTTTTTCGTGTCAAGATTTTTGGATGAATCAGAAGTGATTCACTTTTGAGCGCATATACGAATTTGTGCGGGTATCGGGTTTGTTTGTCATCTTTTTAGGGGTAGACATGTTTTGCTAGCATAGCATGTGGTCATCCACATGCACATTTCTGGGGTGTATCCCAGACCCCCGCGCTGTTCTTGCGTGACGATAGTGACGCAGATGACGCTAATGACGCTGTTGGCGGGATACGTCCTGCTCCTATCTCAAAATCAGCGTCATAAGCGTCACAAGCGTCATTTCTGTTGTTTTCAAAAAGGACTGTTTCATTGGAAATTGGCAGAAAATAACGTTCCAACCTTCTTTTCGTTGTTTTTCTGACGATGATGACGATAATGACGATGATTATGATATACTCTCACACCATATCCTAAAAACACCGTCATCATCGTCACCAGCGTCACTCCTTGATTATTTTGTATCCGAATGTCTGCCCACAAGTTGCAAAAACAATCGCATCTACATTCTTTTTCATCATTCAGATATAATCGTGACGATAGTGACGATGGTGACGCTCTATCTGATATAGGCCCCATTATCTGAAAACATCGTCACACCCACAACAGGCAAGCCGCTTGCAAAAGCAGCCTGCCTGTTTTTTGTGGCGTAAACACCACATAATTGACCTCAATTGTGGCGTTTGCTCCACCGACAACAACCGGAAAATATGCTATGCTTTTAGTGAATCCAGCTTTATTACAAATTATTACATTCTTTCCAAATAAGACAGGTACTGCCTTATTTGGCTTGTAGAATAAATTATTCAAAGTGCTAGGATTTTTAGCACAAAGGGTGCTATGCTGGTTTTGAGGGATATCCGGGGTTACTTGAACGGCGTGGAATTTCTTATAGTGCATATACCACATTTTATTACAAAACTATTACATTTCATAATTAGTGAAGGGTTCTTGCATCAATTCGTTGTAGTGTAGAATCGGAATCACAAAACGGTTCAAAAGTTGCACCGTTAATCCGATAAAATAAGGGTGAAGTAATTTTTTCGCTTTACCCCGCTAAACTTGTAAGATTCCTGCAAGTTATGCTGTTATACTAAAATTTTGTAAAGAAAATCCGAACCAAATAGTCTTATACCACATACACAGGAGGTCCCCATGAATCAGGAATTTCAAGATTTACCCAATGTACTCAGCGCCAAGGAAGTACAGACATACCTCGGCATCTCCCGCACTACCGTCTACCGGCTGTTTCACGATGAAAAATTCCCCGCCTTTCACATCGGTAACCGCCTGCTGGTGCAACGGAGCGATTTGCTCAACTGGCTGGACAGGCAAAAGGTCAATAATCCCCAAACCGAGAACCCGAAGATTGTCGGGTCTGATGAATAGCTTTGCCGCCAGACCTGTGGTAGTCTTTGTGTCACGAAAGGAGACGATGCAACGTGAAAGACACAATCCACAAATCCGCCCGGCGCGGCCACAATGAGGGCAATATCCGCCAGCGAACAGACGGGCGGTGGGAGGTGCGACTATCTGCCGGAATCGACTACAAGACAGGCAAGCCCAGACGCACATCCACCTGCTGTAACACGCGGCAGGAAGCCATTGCCATTTTACAGCAGCAAGCCCACGAAGTCCGCACACAGGGCTGGCGTGATCCGATGTCGGTAACGCTGGCACAGTGGTACGAATACTGGCTGGACACCTATATGAAGGACACCGTTAAACAGTCCACCTATGCCAGCTACCGCAGTTATCTCAACAAGCACTTTTGTGTACTTGGGAAAATCCTGCTTAAAAAGCTGGAACCACACACCTTGCAGGAATTTTACAACTACAAATTCCGTGAGGAAGGCTTATCCCCCAAGACCTTGCGCAACTACCATATGGCACTGCACAAATGCTTACAGCAAGCTGTAAAAGAGCGTCTACTGGTTTACAATCCCTGCGATGCCGTGACCCTGCCCAGCGGAGAAAAGCCCGAAATTGTAGTCTTTACCAACGACCAGCAGCGGGCGCTGGTGCAAGCCAGCTACCGCCACCGCTACGGCGTGTTTATCCGCTTAGACTTGTGTACCGGATTACGCATGGGGGAATTGCTGGCGCTGAAGTGGGAGGACATCGACTTTTCCACCGCGCAGCTTCATGTCCGCCGCACGATCAACCGCCTTGCCAAGTACGAAGCCCACGACGGCGAAAACAAAACCGAAATCGTATTCGGCACTCCCAAAACGAAAAACTCCCGCCGCACGATTCCACTGACCCGCACAATGGCAGACGAGCTTACCCGCTGGAAACAGCAACAATCGCAGGATAAGATTCGGGCAGGGGATAAGTACACCGACGATGGCTTCATCGTCTCCAACGAGTTTGGTCACTACATTGAGCAAAAGACCTTCAAGGACTACTATGACCGTATGCTGAAAGATGCCGACGTTGGCCACTTTACCTTCCACGCTCTGCGGCATACCTTTGCCACCCGCGCTCTAGAGCGTGGCATGGACTACAAAACCCTGTCAGCCATCCTCGGTCA
>ERZ773258.246-NODE-246-length-69898-cov-6.798276_pt1 | contig 69898 bp, 64 predicted proteins | sample MGYA00511962_ERZ773258 | MGnify/ENA primary metagenome ERZ773258 (study PRJEB29015, sample SAMEA2737755) | human gut metagenome | biome: human gut; feature: human-associated habitat; material: faeces | place: China | collected 2012 ... | reverse complement strand
CGTCCTTGAATGAGGTCAATGTTCTTTTGAGAAAGTTCGGCAAGAGGCCGGAGCATTGGAAGACAGTATCTTTACAGCCCATTCCCCGCCACCAGCGGCCAGGATCGGTGCATTGGTCAGCACTCAGGTCAGATAGCAGTACGGATCAAGGTCATTCGCCTTGGCTGTTTCAATCATGCTGTAGATCACCGCACTGCTCTGCGCCCCGCGCGGTATGTTGGCAAAGAGGAAATTCTTTCGGCCAATCACAAATGGCTTAGTAGATCGCTCCGCCATATTGTTGTTCGGTTCCAGACGGCCATCTTCCGGACCACAGATCAGATACGGCCATTGTTCTTTCAGATAGTACGGAGCTTCGCCAAGCGCGGATTTCAGAACGACTCTGGAGAATCGTCTGCTGCAATAAGCCTGCCCTGCAAGAGGGGGCCGGGTGCTATACCTCTTACTTCCTGGAAGTCGGGGCACTGCCCGAAACTGTGGGCAAGTTGGGGTAAATGCCGTGACTTATAGGAAAATCACAGCACTACCCGGCGCTTCCAACAAGTTGAGGCTACTTTCGCCCACTCCGCGCTATGATGGTATTCTCTCATATGATTGAGAACGGTAAGAACCGCCATACTGTGTGGCTGACGGACGAAGCGTGGAACATGGTCGGCGGGGAATATAAAGCGGATGGCTGCTCCACGCAGAATGAGTATATCGAAAAAGCAATCCGCTTTTATACCGGCTACCGCAAAACCGATCGCAACGAACGCTACCTCACCGACGCAATCTCTGAAGTGCTGGAGAAACGATTGGGCGCGCTGGGTGATCGCATTGGAAAACTGCTGTTCAAAATGGCGGTGGAGGAGTCCATGATGATGCGCCTGCTGGCGATGGACGAGAGTCTCACATTCTCTGAACTGGAACCCCTGCGCAAGTGGGCTATCCAAACCGTGAAGAAAACAGATGGCGGATTGAACTTCGATGACATCCTCAGGATCCAGCAGTAAATGTGCGCAAGTGGTGCTCCATGTGTGTAGCGCAGTCTGGACACAGTGGATCCGGATACGCAAAGCCGGTGCAGGCGTATTAAAATCTGACATGCCAAAACAAAGATAAAAACCTCTTTACAACCCAAAAATCTTTCTGAAAAAGTTTCAAATAAGGGCTGGATATTGCAAAGAGGTTCGGGTATTGTGTGTTGCTGATAAGGAGGCGATGCGCAATGAACGACTACATGAGAGCACTGCACCAGCGGTTCTTCCGGGAACCAGATGTGTCAGAGTTGGAAGAGGACATCGAGAACACCCGCCAGGAAGTGCGTGACTGCCTGGACAAGATGCAGCGGCGCAGGCTCATGCATCTGGTGGACTCGCAGAATCTGCTGAAAGAAGAAATCTCTCTGGCCAGTTTCACCGCCGGGTTCAAACTGGCCTGGGGACTGAGCAAGGAACTGGAGGCAGACGGTCTGTACTCCTTCGATGAGGATGAGACAGAACGCATCTGCCGCAGAATGGAACAGGAGGAGTGATCGAGATGACAAATCGACTTCCCATTCAGCGGTGCCAGTACTGTGGGTGCGAGGACATCGGTCTTGGCTGGCAGCACGGCGAAGCGCTGATCACATTCAAGAAACACGGAATGCTGGGCAACCGGTTGCGGTATCTGATCTGCCGCCGCTGCGGGGCTGTGGTGTATCAATGGGTGGCAGAGCCTCACAAGTTCCCGTCTATCAAGTGAGTCCCCCAGAAATTGCACCGCAAATCAAAGATAAACTCTGGAGGTGAGCAGCATGGCAAAGCGAAGACCATCCGGCGACGGCATGGTTAGGAAACGGGAAGATGGCCGTTGGGAGGGCCGAATCGTCATCGGCCACAAGAGCAATGGCGACTCCATCTTCCGATATATCTACGCAGATACCCAGAAAGAACTGACCGCCAAACTCCGGCAGAACATCGACGCCTATCAGGGAGTGGACCTGACGGAGGAAAGCAGAATGACGCTGTCAGAGTGGCTGGACCGATGGCTGGAGCAGATGTCACTCACCCTACGGCCCGACACCCTGAAACGGTACCGGGGCGACATGGACCGCCATGTCAAGCCCCGCCTGGGGCAAAAGAGGCTCACGCAACTCACCGCTGAAGACCTGCGGGAATTGTACCGCTTCCTTCTGGAGCAGGGGCGAATTGCCCCTCGGCCCGGCCAGGGCCCCGGCCTCTCTCCCGCCACCGTCCGCGGTATACACGCCGCCCTCCACCAAGCCCTCCAAGCGGCGGCAGACCAGTGCCTGATACCCAACAACCCTACCAAACAGGTGGACCCGCCTAAAATCACCCACAAACCCATGAAAATTCTAAACGAGGAACAGATGGACACTTTCCTGGCGGCAGTGGATGGCAATGAAATCTGGCGAGATTTCTTCTACACGGAGCTGACCACCGGCCTGCGGCTGGGTGAAATTTGCGGTCTGATGTGGAGCGACTTCGATGGGCGGAAGGGCACTCTCAGCGTCTCCCGCACCCTGCACCGGGAAAAAGGCGGGCGGCTGACAGCCGGGGACATCAACACCTACGCCGGGACCCGGACCATCCTCCTGCCCACCAGCACGGCGGAACGGCTGCGGCTGCGAAAAAAGACTTCCTACTCACCTTGGATCTTCCATGACCCACTTCGCCCGGAAGCCCCGCTGAACCCCGGCACCGCATACCGCCAGCTGAAAAAGGTCCTGCAGGAGACCGGACTGCCTGAACTTAGATTTCACGATTTAAGGCACACCTTCGCCACCCACGCCCTCACCAGCGGCGTGGACGCCAAGACCTTGTCCGGCATCCTGGGCCACACCAACGCCAGCTTCACCCTGGACACCTACACCCATGTGACGCCGGACATGCAGCAGGAGGCCAGCCACATCGTGGGCGGCTTTCTGGAAGATCTCCTGGGGGAAGACCTGAAACCGTGGCAGAAAAACAGGCCGGAGGGAGGCGCATGCCATGGGTAAGCGACGGAAAAAGGGCGAGGGCTCCGTCCGCCAGCGCAAGGACGGCCGCTGGGAGGGCCGGGTGGTCATCAGCTACGACGAGAAGGGCCTGCCCAGGACAAAAAACGTCCTGGCCAAAACGAAGCGGGAGTGCCAGGAGAAGCTGAAACAGCTCCGGGAGACGGTGACCGGCTCCAAAACGGAGAAGGTCCGGCCAGAGATGCCCTTCGGGGAGTGGCTGGACTTCTGGTATAAAAACTATGTAAAACCCCAGATCCGTCCCACCACCCAGGCCAACTACGAAGCGAAGATCTATCAGCACATCATCCCGGAGCTGGGGAAAATTCCTCTAAACCAGCTGGCCCAGAAGGACCTCCAGCAGTTCTATGCCCGGATGAAAACGGCTGGACGGCTCATCCGCACGGAGCAGTTCGGCAAGGGGCTGTCCGACTCCATGGTGCGCGGCCTCCACGCCGCCTGTCGGTCCGCTCTGGAGAAGGCGGTGCAGGAGGAACTGATCCGCACCAACCCGGCGGTGGGCTGCAAGCTGCCGCCCAAGCGGGGCCGGGAGATGCAGGTTCTGGGCCGGGAGGAGCTCCAGCGGTTTCTCATCCAGGCCCAGGCGGAGGGCTACTACGAGTTGTTCCTTCTGGACTTATGCACCGGCCTGCGGCGGGGCGAACTGCTGGCCCTCCAGTGGGACGACCTGGACTTCAAGACCGGGACCCTGACCGTGAACAAGCAGGTCTACGAGGTGAAGGGACAGCTCCAGGTGAGCGTCCCGAAGACCCGCGCCTCCATCCGCAGGCTGGTTCTGCCGCCCGGCGTGGTGGAGGTGCTGCGGGCGTATCGGGAGACGGTGGACTCCCGGTGGATGTTCCCCTCGCCGGTCAAAGAGGATGTACCCCTGACGCCGGGAGCGGTGCGCCGGCGGCTCCAGATCATTCTGGAGCGGGCCGGGTGCAAGAAAATCAGATTTCATGATTTTCGGCATACTTTTGCCACCTTGTCCTTGGAGAGCGGTATGGATGTGAAGACCCTCTCCGCCATGCTGGGCCATGTGTCGGCGGCCACCACCCTGGACATCTACACCCACGTCACCGGGGATATGCAGACCGAGGCAGCGGCCAAGATCGACCGGGGGCTGGGCAACGAGGTGCGGGAGAGCCCTACTCAGACAGGGCAGGACCCGGCCGCAGACTTCCAGCCGGTGCTGGGGCGAAAGCGGAAGTCGGGCTCCGGGTGCATCACCCAGATCAACAACCACCTGTTTGAAGGCCGCTACTCCCCCACCTGGCCGGACGGCACCAAGCATTCCAAATGCGTCTACGCCCACACCCGGGAGGAGTGCGAGGCAAAGCTGAAGGTGCTGATCCAGCAGATGAATGCAGAGCGGCAGGCCCTGCGGGGCAAAGCACGGGGCATCACTCCGCCGGATAAGCTCACCAAAACGCAGAAGAAAATCTGGACGTACATGAAGTTCCACCCCGACGTGACCAGCTATCGAGCTATTGCCAGGGGCGCCGGGGTGGCGAGGCACACGGCGGCCAAGTGGTATGAGATGATACAGGAGATGCTGGGGTGGGGAATCTGAAATAGAGGAGGATCGTATCATAACTCGATACGATCCTCTCTCATTTGTCATTATATCAATGTTTTCAATCTCATGATGGGCGATAATCTTTGAGAAGGAGACCCCGGTTAGGGATGAAAGTATTCTGGGTAACGGTCGTCTCCTCGGTTTTCAGGACGCAGAAGGGCAGAAACCAACGGTCACATGCCGTCCCGGAGCACGTCCTGATCCCGCAGGACCTTCTCGATGACAGTGCCCCGGAGTGCTTTCAGCAGGGGCTTTTTCAGCAGCTCCAGAGGACCGGGCAGCGAGACATCCAGCGGGGACCTGCCGTCCATCAGGCAGACGGTGCTGTGCAGCAGCTCCCGGATGTCGTACACGCTGCCCCACACCTCGGGCACCCCCCGGTCCACCCCCAGCAGGCCGTAGACGGCCTCCATGGCGGTGCGCACGGAGTACTCGGTGGTGAACACGGTGTCCCGGGGGGTATCGGCGAACTGGCCCAGGAAGGCGAAGTTCACGCAGCCGTCGGGGATCACATCGGGCCGGTCCCCCCTGGCCCGGGGCATAAAGAAGGCGGTGATGTAGGGCATCATGGTGGGCACGCACACGGCGCTGTGGGCGGCCAGGTCCGGGATCTGCTCCACCGGCACGCCGATGTGGTAGAGCCACTCCTGGGTGATCTCTTTCCCGGTGCATTCCCTCATGGGCTTCTTCACGAAGTCTCCGGGCACGTCGGTAAAGAGGCCGTACACCCAGACGCACACTCGCTCCGGCTCCTGCTCCTTAAACTGCCCCTGGCGGTTGATGGTCCAGCTCAGCAGCCACTTGGAGTCCTGACAGCTGACGATGCCGCCGGTGACCACCTTCCCGGTGCGGGGGTCCCGCTTGCAGATGTTGGTGATATAGGGGAGGATCTTGTCGTCCAGGGTGGTGATGGTGGCCGACTCCCAGTTGGTCTTGGAGATGTCGGAGCAGAACTTCTCCGGCCGTCCAAAGGCGGGGTCCTGCCTGGCGATGTTCTTCCACAGGCTCCAGCAGCCGCTGGTGCGCACCTCCGCGTCCCCGTTGGGGGCGTGGTCCTGGTCGCCGTAGATGGTCCCCTCGGTGCAGGAGCCGTTGGTGACGAACACCAGGTCGTTCTCCGTGAGGACAATGCCCTGCTCCGCGCCGTTGACCCGGCACTCGATGGCGGTGGCCGTCTTTCTGCCGTCCCGGATGTCGAAGATCACGTTGGTGACCTCGGTGCCGAACCGGAAGTCCACCCCGGCCTCCTCCAGGTACTTCTGCATGGGCAGGATCAAGGACTCGTACTGGTTGTACCGGGTAAATTTCAAGGCGCTGAAGTCGGGGAGTCCCGCGATGTGGTGGATGAAGCGCTGGAAGTAGAGCTTCATCTCCAGGGCGCTGTGCCAGTTCTCGAAGGCGAACATGGTCCGCCAGTACAGCCAGAAGGTGGATGAGAACACCTCGTCGTCAAAGACGTCCTCGATGGTCTTGTCGTACAGATCCTCGTCCGGGGTCATGAAGAGCTTCATGATCTCCATACAGCCCTTCTGGCTCAGGTTGAACTTTCCATCGGTGCGGGCGTCCCGGCCCCGGTGCACCGTGGCCCGGCACAGGGAGTAGTTGGGGTCGTGCTTGTTGAGCCAGTAAAACTCGTCCAGCACTGAGGCCCCCGGCTTCTCCAGGGAGGGGATGGAGCGGAACAGGTCCCACAGACACTCGAAGTGGTCCTCCATCTCCCGGCCGCCCCGCATCACATAGCCCCGGCTGGGGTCGAAGATGCCGTCGCAGGCCCCTCCGGCCACGTCCATGGCCTCCAGGATGTGGATGTGGTCCCCGGGCATCTGCCCGTCCCGCACCAGGAAACAGGCCGCCGCCAGGGCCGCCAGGCCGCTGCCCACGATGTAGGCGCTCTTGTTTTCCACCCCCTCCGGCTTCTCCGGCCGGGCGAAGGCCTCATAGTTGCCATTGGTGTAATAAATACCCTTGCGGTTTTTCTCGTGTTTCCCCAGCTCTGTATTCCGATAGGAGGCCGGGGCGCAGGTTTCAGGCCCGGACTTCTCCGCCGCTTTTTTGCCGCCGCCCCCCTTCTTTGCCAGAACTACCGCTGCGCCCGCTCCGGCCACGGCCGCCGCCGCGGTCAGTGCTCCCAATTTCTTATCCATGTCAGATACCGCCTTTCCAATCCTGCCGCCTCTGCGGGCTGGATTCATTTGATGTCTTGATCTTACTCCCTGCAAGGCATCTCTTCTATTTACAATCCGGGCCCGATGATCAGTTTTTGATCATCGGGCCCGGATTGTAAAGCAGTTCTTATTCTGTTTCCGAAAAATTTCGGATGGCGTTGGCGATACTGCCCCGCATGGCGGCGCTGATCTTTCCCGTAAGCACCCGGGGATCGGCGGTCATCCCCTGGCGGATCCAGTCCAGCATGACCCCCACAAAGCTGTACTTGTAAAATTCCGCGATAAAGGACTTGTCCTCCTCGGTAATGGCGGTCCCCCGGCTCTGCTCCTCCACCACGCCCCGGATCAGGCCGTAGGTCAGCTGATAGAGGAACCGCTCCATCTGCTCCCGGCTGATACAGCGGTAGGCGTTGAGGATGAAGGGCTTGTTTTCCTGCACCGCCTCGAAGATCTGCAGAAGCCCCTCCTGCCAGGTCTCGTAGGTCTTCTTCCCCTGGAGGGCCTTGGACGCGTCCTCGATGCAGGCCCACTCCACCAGGTCGTAGATGTCCTGGAAGTGGTAGTAGAAGGCCATGCGGCTGATGCCGCAGTCCTCGGTGATGTCCCGGATGGTAATCTTGTCCAGGGGCTTTTTCAGCAGCATATGCTTCAGGGATTCCTCCAGAGCCTGCTTTGTGGTGTTTGGCATATTACTGCGCCTCCTTTTCGTGCTGCTGGATCACTGCTGCAATGGTCTCCGCCGCGATATGGGAGCCCGCCTCATTGGGGTGGACCCCGTCCGCGGCGTAGAGGTTTTGGGCGTGGGACAGCTCATAAAAGCGGTTTCCCACGTCGGCGATCAGGGCGTTGTTGTCCCGTGCCGCTTTATGGTAGGCCTCGGACAGCTTTTGGGCCATCTCGTCGTAGTCCCAGCCCTTGTCCGTCAGCTTGGCTCCGCCCCTCTGATAGGCCCATGTAGCAAACAAAATGGGGACCGCTCCGTTTGCCCGGATCTGCCGGCAAAGCTGCTCCACACTGGAAAAGAAGCTCTTAGGGGCGGTGATAGGGCCGTGGCTCATCTCCTGGAGCACCACATAGTCCCACTTCTCCTTTTGGAGCACCGCCTGAGTCTGACTGCCCAGCCTGGTGTTGGGGTTCAGCTGTTCTGACAGCCGCGCCCCGCCCCGGGTGTGGTGGACCACCTCCGCCCCGGTCAGGCCGGCCAGAATTGGGGGCATATTATTGGTGAAGATAAAGCTGTTGCCCAGCATAAGGATCCGCATGGCACTGCTCCTTATTCGTTTATTTACTGCTTTCAACTGCCATTATACACGGCCCCGCCGAGAGGAACAAGGCCAGGAAACGCGATTGGCCTATCAGATTTTGCGACGCAAGAAACAAAGATAAGGCTGCGGTAGCGTGAACTGATCGTGAATAGGTGGTCATGACCCCATATTTCAAAAATTGTGCAGTTTGTCTTTGCCTCTTTTCGGAACGAATTGTGGCGGAGACGGACAAGAAACTATATTTACAACGAAAATCCAAAACAAATCCGCAAAAGTGAGTTGACCACATTTGCGGCCTTATTTATGCAGAACGCCAAACAAATTATTGCTAAAAAAGTTATGAAAATCGCCTCAAAACTGATGTTTTGAGGCAATTTTTGTGTTAGGACGTCAAAATCGGATATCGTTACCCTCATTTTCGCGCTATATTATATATAGACACGCTTACACTAGCTTTCAACTAGTAGTGATACAGATAACTCAACTCACACCAATTTTTATCAATAACTTAAACAACATCAATTCTATAATGCCTAATAAATAGCGGCTGAAGCCCTAAAAGTAGTTTATGGAGAAATATAGAGAATAACAGAGATAACAAAAAATGGGGTTCGTTTCCTTGTTTCTTAAGTTTTACAAACTATTTTTTTCACTTCCCTCATTCAGGACTCCAATCATCTACCTCTGTTAATCGGAGATAGGGGATTCAAATCATATAAGGTAGTTCACGGTTTGTCGCAGGTGGTAATCAATATGCTATAATGTAGAGGTATGGCAAACAGAATATTAGACCCAGAAAGTGAACGATTGGAGTTCAAAAGTGCCAATCACGGACAATTGCCAGAGAATGCCTGGATGTCGATTAGCGCTTTTTCAAATACCGATGGCGGAAAAATTCTATTTGGTGTGAAAGATGACGGCGAAGAAACCGGCCTTTCAAGCAAAGAATTGGACTCTCTACAGAAGAATTTTGTTAGCTTGTGTAATACGGGCTTTAATCATAAAATTGTACCGATAATAAGTATTGAAGAGAATCATGTAGCTGTAATTATTGATCCACTTCCAGCCATTATGCGTCCACTTTATTCAAAGAGAAGAGGAGTCAGGGACGGTACCTATATTCGGGTAGGATCCACAAATATCAAGGCGACCGACGAAGATATTATGCGGTTTGCAGTAGCAGCACAAGGCGGAGCAGAAACTTTTACTTATGAAGTGGATTATCATGAGGTTTTGGACGATCGCAAAATCAAAGAATATATCGACTTACTGAATTCAAGAAATAATAACGTTTATCAACGTTTTTCTGAAGAAGAAATTTTACAGAAACAAAAGGTAGTCGTTGACGGAAAAGTTACGCTATTCGGGCTCTTGGCCTTCGGGAATAAATTGGCTCTAAAAGAAGTAGTCGCGCCGACAATGAATATTGCAGTAACTCAATATCCGGATATAGATAAAGTCGTTGGTGATGCCAGTCTCACCTATACAGATAGTCGAGAGTTTGACGGGTGTGTAATAGACCAGTTTGAAAGTGCCTTTTCGTTCATAAAGAGTAAGCTTCCGGTACGTGGAATGATTGGACCAGACGGTAAACGTCAGGATTATTTAGTTATCCCAGAGATCGCAATTCGTGAGGCGCTCGCCAACGCAATTGTCCATAGAGATTATGCTACGAATAGCTCACGCATACAAGTTGACATTTATGCGAATAGAATTGAGATAATCAATCCAGGCAGAAGTCTAATGCCAATAGACGAGCTTGAAAGTACCCAGTCAGTCACACGCAACCCATTAGTGATGAATTTCTTTAAGGAAAATGGATATACGGAGCAAAAGGCTCGCGGGATTAGGACTATCAAACAAACAATTCGCGAAGCTGGCCTTCAGGCTCCCATGTTCGAGAATATTTCTGGGCAATCCTTCAAAGCTACGCTTTTTACGTCTGCCTTTATTTCGGCGGACGACAAAGAGTGGCTCAAACGCTTCTGGGAATATAATCTAAAAGATCGTCAACTCAACTGTTTGGTTTACCTGCGGCATCATAATAAAGATGGCATTAACAATAGCACCTATCGTGAGCTGAACGGAATGAACTCTGTCGGTGATGATAAAATGGCAAATCGCGAATTGGTAGGTATGGTAAGCATGAAGATACTTAAAGCTGACGGCATTGGACGATATCGAAAATACTATCTATATTCCGCTGAATAATAGTTCTATCGGACAAAAATTCGATTCTATCGGACAAGCTTACGCTTACTTCACCCCTGTTAAAAAGTCTTTGACGAACGTTCTATCGGACATCCTATCGAATAGAGCATAGCAACATAGAAAAATAATACTGCCCATTGGTGCAACCTCAACGAAACGGGGTTATTATAGCAAAACGTTCCACCAGTTCTCGGTAGCGTCACAGTAAAATCGTACTAAAAGTAGGTCCAACCCCCTCCGGATGTACCATAAGGTCGCAACAATCTGGATATTTTAAGTGCAAAGCTTAGAGTACCAAAGGGTTGCGGCCTTCTTTTTTTCAAATTTTCGAGTTGCGGAGAATGGATATTTTCGAGCAATTCAAGTAACTGGGCGGATTTGAACTCCCCTTTCCTGCCGTTTGCGGCAAAAGCGAAAAAAACGCCCTTTTTCAATTCCAGATTCAAAAAGGGCGTTTTGCCCATTCATACGTTTACCTGCCGAGGCGATTAAGTTCGCTCCGGCTTATTTTTTTGCAGGAGGAAATATATATGGACAAGCAATATGGTATGGCGCAGCTCCGCTATCTCGAGGAAATTGCCATTAGTCTGAAGCGAGCAGGCTACGACACCGGGCAGATCGAAGACCGCCATCTCCCCGTCAGTTGGAACGGCCGCTGACGTCACAGTTTCAGATCGTGTCAGCAGCTACCAGCTGGGAGGAGATTGGCAATCCGGTCTATCTGCCGGCACGATGTAAGCTGGCCGAGTATAGGATCTCGTGCGGCGGTCACGCCGCACGGCAGCTCACCAACAGCAATTACGAAGAATACTTTCTGTTGATTGGGATGGACAAAGCCAATCTGCGGGATATGTACCGTATCTGCGGCGGCGACTTTGCTGACAAAATGCACCTCCTGATGGACTTCACGGGCCACCCCGGCGATGTCGCCGATCCGTGGTACACCGGCGATTTCGAGACAACCTGGCGGGATGTACTGGCGGGCTGCTAAACGAATTGACCGCAAGGAGATGCAACAAAAATGGATAAGCTGGTCGTTCGTGGAGCGGAAATCAACGTTCAATGGGGCCTCAAACAGGATGATTTCCTTAGCTTGACCGACACACCTTTGAAAATCTTACAAAACCAACAACATGCAAATAATATGCCAAGCAAGAAAGCCGCTTGCTTTTGTCCGTCTTCAAGACTATAATTTATATATGAGCTATTTAGAAAAGGCCGGGAAAAAGGCACCAAAGATATAATTCTGAAATAGGCATATCCTGCCGGCGGTGTCAAAATTAAGATCACTTCCGCGCTCTTGAGAGGATTACTATGAGTCATCAAAATAAGGTATCTATTGATTTGATTCAAGACTATCAAACCTTAATAGGTTTTTCCTCAGATATGATTATATTCTTTGGCCTTAGCGGCAAAAGAACAATATCAACGAGCCGGCATGTTTACGAGCTGGCTGCGGCCGGAATTCTGGTCATAAATCCCTTTGTGCATTATCGGTTGGAGTGTTTGGAACCCGGGAGTCTGCTGGCTCTGAAGGTGCCTCAGGATATTCTGCAAATGGCGGGGCTGGAGCATTCTTGGATCGACTGCTATGCGGCAAATGATTTTTTGGGAGAAGACAAAAAGTATTGTCAGCTGCGTAGCCTCTATGCACAGATATTCCAGGTTTATTGCAAGGCCACGAATAAAAATTACTCCACTGTCCTTTTTAATACAATTCATTTTTTGACCTTTCTTTCTGAGAATTTTTCAATCAATCTCCCTATGGGAACCAGTCTTGGCAATCATAAATTCGATCTTGACCGGTATGCGCGTATTCTCCAATATATTCATGGACACTGGAGGGAACCGCTGTCTCTGGCGGACATTGCGTTACAGGAGCATCTGTCAGTCGGCTATATGACAAGATTTTTCCGCAAATATGCGGGAATAACATTCACAGAATATTTATCTGAGCTTCGGCTTAAAAATGCGGCTTATGAACTCAGTACGCACGACGCCTCCATAACAGACATCGCGTATGACTTTGGCTTTCGAAATGTCAATTCATTTATATCGCAATTCAAAAAGAAGTATGGCGTAACGCCAAAAAAATATCAGCAAAGTGAGCAACGCAGGCGCATCGAGGTGTATACCGGCGCGAAAACCGAGCCGGGAGAAGACTGCTTTGCCACTTTAATACGCTATTTGCCGGAGGATACTGCACAAATATCTTCTTTTAAAACGCAGATAGAAGATATTCATATTTCCGCTTCTTTTAAAAGCGAGGAAAAAGCTTTGCGGCATACTTGGCGCCGGATCGTGAATGTGGGATATGCCCGCGACTTATTATTGGAGGAAATAAGGAAGCGTTTGAAGCAGGCGCAATCTGAAATTGGCTTTGAGTACCTACGTTTTCATGGAATTTTTGATGATGACATGCACGTTTACTTTGAGACTACGCAGCACCAGCCGTTTTTTAACTTCGCTTATGTTGACATGGTCCTTGATTTTGCCATAGAGCTTGATTTGAAGCCTTTTGTAGAGCTGAGCTTTATGCCCGAGCTTTTAGCAAAAAATAAAAATGTCATATTCGATCGCAAAAGTTACTTCAGCATTTATAATGACCTCTCCAAATGGAAACTACTGATACAAAGTTTTATACGCCATTGCATTACCCGCTATGGGAACGGCGCCGTCCGTGAGTGGAAATTTACCACCATCGGCAGCGCGCCTTTTTCGTTTCGATTTACCACGTTGGACACCTATCTGGAATTTTTCCGTGAAACGCAAAAAGCCGTAAAAGAAGTAGACGAACAGCTTTCATTTGGCGGTCCAGGCGGAGTTGCCAGCTTCTTATGGGAAAGGAACGGATTTAGCAATTTCATAGAATACGCAATTGAACAACGGTGTGTTCCTGATTTTATATGTATTCAAGCCTATCCGCATTTAACGGTGGAGGAGGATGTCGATTTCCTGCCGCTGACCTTATCCCAAGCCTCATCTCCGGCGATCATAAGCAAGGATGAGCACTTTACGCGTACGCTGCTTCAAGATTTAAAAAAGCGGCTCACCCAATACGGGCTTCAAAAAATGCCAGTTTGGATAGAAGAATGGAACTCCACCTTGTGGCAGAGGGATATTTCTGGAGATACCTGTTATAAGGCGGCGTGGCTTGTAAAAAATCTATGCGAAAACTATGACGAGGCGGAGTCCTTTGGCTACTGGCTCCTCAGTGATCTGCTTGAGGAAAGAACCGATTACAGCCGCGTATTTCACGGCGGCTACGGCCTGTTTACTCTAAACGGCATTCCTAAAAGCAGCTGGTACGCCATGCGTTTCCTCCGGATGCTCGGGAATGTATGTATTGCCTCTGGCGACGGGTGGATGATTACCAAAAACGGCTCTGACTTACAGATAATCCTCAGTCATTACTGTCACTACAGCGATCTTTACCAGTTCCGCTATCAGGCGCTTTCCGACCCGTATCAGGCATATAGCGTTTTTAAAGAGGATGGAATACTTCAATATCAAATTTGCCTTTATGATTTACCGCAGGGAAAATATTTGATGAAGCAGTACAGCATTACAAAAGATCATGGCTCGGCATTTGACCGGTGGCTCGCTATGGGAGCCATAGATTATCCAAGGCCTCAGGAAATATCCTATCTAAAAACTGTGTCTCTCCCTGCCTGCCATGAGAAGTATATTGACATTCAAGAGAGATTCCAAATCCACGAATCGTTAGCCGAGCACGAGGTAAAGCTTTATCTTCTGGAGAAAATGGGGTGAAATTGACGGCGATACTTTGACCTAAAAATCACAGAAATTTGATTTTCGCACAATTGGATCCCTTGAGGAAGAATATTAATTAGTTAAAAAACACCAAAACAAAGGCAGTCAGCGGATATTAAACGCTGACTGCCTTTGTTATAATCCATAGTGAGCTTACCAATCGTCGGAGACTTACACATTACGCAGAAAGTGGGGATATTTGATGCTTGTTAGGGAAATAAATCCTTTACGCCCCTATGATACTCTGATGTGGGGCTATTTGACACAGCAGGTCGTTTGCGCGGGAACCACACACAATGTCTTGGTTTATATACCGGACGGTGTACGGCCATCTACTTCCGGCGTTATTATCCTTGGCCCAAACGGCTTGTCCGCACAGGAGATACTCGAAAAAAGCGGGTGGAAATCTCTGGCTGATGAAGAACCGCCTGATAAAAAAATGATTTTGTTTGTCCCTGAACCGCCTGAAAACGGGTGGGATATCCGCGAAGAATACGGGGCCCTAGGCGGCAGCGTGGAATACATAAATTCCCTCCTAGATGTAGTCATGGAGCGACTGCATTACTGCGTTCATGAATCTAAGATATACCTCTTTGGTGAAGCGGAGGGCGGGAGTTTGGCCGTTATGGCCACCGCCTTCAATCCAGCGCGCTACGCGGGCCTTGTAACCATAGACGCCCTGCCGGTTTCTCCAAGCTATCTGACGGCATGCGGAGAGGCATTATGTACAGATTTGTATGGATTTGAAGCAGATCCTGGCTGCCAGTGGAAAAAAGGCGATACGCCGGTGCCGTATTGGATGATCGAATCCGACCAGATACGGAACACGCAAGCGGTGCTCTCCTATTTTTTGAAGTGCAACGGCTCCGAGCTCGATCCAGCTTGCGGTCCCATAGATACAAAGATATTTTCGCGCAAGCAGCCTACGGCCTATCCCATCAATCAGGAGGCCGCCGCCTGTCCCGTCTGGCGCACGGTTGGGAAAGAACGGATTCCCGTTTCGAAAATTTGGGAGGAGTTCCTAAGTGCGCACTGTCGGTGGATGGGAGATCCATGCGGGGATTTGCGGATGAGCATTTCCGCAACAGCAAAGAATATCGAAGCGCGCTGCGAGGAAATTGGGGGATATGCCCGAGAGTGGCTGATTTATGTACCGGACATAGTGAAAAGCGGGCGGGTGAAAAATCCCCCTCTGGTCTTTGCTCTGCATGGTTACAGCTGCTCCGCGGAGATATATCTCGGCAATTCCGGCTGGAATAAAGTCGCCGACAGCCGTGGCTTTATTGTGATCTTTCCGTCGGCCCTGCCCAGAAAAGTTACCTTGGAAAACCATGACGGCAATATGGCTCTTCCCTGCTGGAATGTTTTATGGAGTCACGAGGAGGGGCCGGATGAATTTGCTTTTTTCATGCGGATGCTGGAGGATGTACAGGAAAAATATGAAATCGACCGCACGCGCGTCTACGCAACGGGACATTCTATGGGATCCCTGATGACGAGCTCGCTGGTCCTCCATTATCCAAATCTGTTTGCGGCCGCAGCGCCGTGTTCCGGCGTCTTCTTTGAGGCCATGTATGAACAAATTATGCGGGAGCCTGAGTTTTCGCCGGACAATACTGCGCCGATACCGGTCTGGATGTTTGCCGGGCGTAATGAGCAATGGCTGATCGATGCCGAACCGACGGCCGACAATTCAACGGGAAAAACGATCCTGTTTTGGCACCGGCATAATCGCCTTCCGGGACTCGCGGAGGCCAAATTCAAATGCGAGGGGATAAGTTATCAGGAGCGCTGGCATGATATTGTTTACTCCGACAAAAGTGGAGCTCCCGTAGTTCGATACTCTAAGCTGGATTATTTTCCTCATGCGACCATGCCGGAAATGTCATTTCGGATATGGGATGAATTCTTCTCCCATTGGAAAAAGGAGGGATGCCAATCTACCTGGCTCTGAGCGCGGACCGGTTCAAATCAATTTTTGAGGAGGAAGAATATGAATCAGCCCATTAACAGTTCTGTTGACCGTGCAAACCAACCGATTCCCGTAAAAAAGCAAATCATTTATGCCCTTACCGAGTTTGGATCCAACCCTGTGTATACCATTACGCTGTCATTTCTGACGTTCTTCTATACGGATGTGCTGGGAATCAACGCCGGCGCAGTGGGAGTCATCATCTTGATCAGCAAATTGTTTGACGGCATTAGCGACATCCTCGCCGGAAACATTATCGATCACACACATACAAAGAAAGGCTCCGCACGGCCCTGGGTACTCCGCAGCGCCATCCCACTCGCAGTCTCAACGTTCCTGTTGTTTACCGTTCCGAATTGCGGGGACATCGGAAAGCTTGTATATATATTTGTGACTTACAATTTCTCCGTTACGGTCAGTTTCACGCTTTTCAACGGGAGTATCAATGCTCTTCCCGTTTTCATGACAAATGACACGAAAAGCCGGTCCAGCGCCCTGGCTGTCCGCCTATTCCTTGCGGCGGCCATTCAAACGCTGCTCTCCTCCAGCTTCATGAACATTATCGGCGCCTTGGGAGGCGGGCAGTCCGCATGGGTCAAATTTGCCTTTGTCATTTCAATCCTGACCTTTGTGGGAACTCTGATCCCCTATTTCTTTTTGGAGGAGGCTCCCATCTCGAACCAGAAGGCCAAGGAGAATGTTCCCCTGCTGACAGCGATCAATTCCTTGCTTCATAATAAATACTGGATATACGTTCTCCTGGCGGCATTTTTCTGCATATTCCATCAAGTCGCAACCTTAACGTTCGGAGTGTATTATGCAAAATACATTCTCCACGATCAATATTTGGCGGGCAACCTGATCCTGTATCATCATCTTCCTGCGCTGGTGGTTATGTTCATTCTTCCTTTTTTGCTTCAAAAAGGCCACTCAACTCGGAATATTTCCCTGCTCGGGGGCTGCATGATGATGCTGGGTGGAATTATCTCCCTGCTCAGCACGGAGCACCTTACCCTGGCAATTTCCATCGGCTTTAAAGGGGCCGGGTTCGGTCTTTTAAGCAGTTGCCTAAACGGAATGCTGGCGGATACAGTAGATTACGGCGAGTGGAAAACAGGTGTGCGCTGCATGGCGGTAACGACCTGCGCAAACACTATGGGCCAGAAACTTGGCACCGGAATCGGTACGGCTCTTTTTGGCCTGGCTCTCTCCATGACAGGCTATGACGGGCTTGCTGAAGTACAGCCTGCCACTGCAATTTCTTGTATCAATTTCATGTACACGATTCTGCCGATTATCGTGTACGCGGCCGTTATCTTTTTGCTTATCAACTACAGGCTGGATAAAGAACTCCCCCAAATTCAGGCCGATCTCGCAAAAAGACATCGGGATGCCGAAATGTAAGTTCTCCAAAAAAGCAGAGGACGATTGGAGTGTGATTTATGTACAGCTTTACAAACCTTACAAACACCTTAAATCGTTTTGTTGAGGAAGGCACCTTGATCGGCTGTGGTATGCAGGTAATTTCAGACGACCGGGTTGTGTATAATCATGTTACCGGCAATGCCACTCTCGACGGGCGGCTGCCTTTGACGGAGGATACGCGTTTAAGGCTTTACTCAGTCTCTAAAACTTTTACCATCGCGGGTTTCTTAAAGCTCTACGAAAAAGGCTTTTTCTCTCTGGACGATCCTGTCAGCCGATATCTTCCGGAATTCAGCCATCCGGTGGTCTGTCTTTCAAAAGAAGATATATCCCAGGTAGAGCCGGCCAAACGGCCCATTACAATCCGGCATTTGCTGACGATGACCTCAGGAATTCCCTACATGGGCTTGAGCCTTGGCGCAGGGCTGGTCGAAGACGCGTATTATGAGAAGATCGACAATATGCTGGCCAAGGTCCGGCAGGGGGAGCAGTACCGTCTTAAAGATTTCGTTCGAATGATTGCGGAAATCCCCCTTTGTTTCCATCCGGGGGAGCAATGGATGTATGGCTTTTCTCACGCGGTCATTGGCCGCCTGATAGAGGTTCTCAGCGGCAAGTCCTTGGGGCAGTATTTAAAAAGCGAGATTTGGGGGCCTCTTGGTTTATCAAAAACCTGCTTTAACATTGAAGTCCCGAAAACCGAGACCATTGCGGATCAAATCATTTTTGAAAATGTCTGCCATCCATTGGGCCAGCAGGCGGAAACGCATGAGAGGACGGCGCAACTCGCGGCCGGCACCGTCTACGGGAGCAAAGAGGATGTTATGCCCCTTTGCGCCAGCGGCATTGAGGTCCCTTGCGCAGGAATGGTGTCGACTATGCGGGACCTTGGACAATTTGTGCGGATGCTCTCCAATGGCGGCAGCTATGAGGGGCAGCGGATTCTGGGACAGCACACATTGAATCTCGCTCGGTCGGACCATTTGAATTCTTGCCAATTGAAAGATTTTACCCAATGGGAAAATAATCGGGGATTTACTTATGGACTTGGGTACAGAACTTTCCGGAGCTGCGCCGAGGCAGGGTTCTACCTGCCGGAGGGAAGCTTTGGGTGGGACGGAGCTACCGGGTGCTATTTGATAGCTAATTTAAAACACCGCTTTGGATTTGTTTTTGTCGAGCAGAGCATGCCCCATCATATTGCCTACACAATTCCCAGGATAGTTGCCGCCTTAAACTCCGAGTGTGACCTATATTAAGTTTCATCCTCCGGAGAGTATTTCTTTGGCATGGTCTTATCTCCTTTTTGCTAAGATAAGACTACTGTAGCATGAAATGCGGACGAGGAAAAATATCCTAATTGGAGCCACTTGACATATTATGACGTCACCTTGGAGAACAAGGCGACACGAAGAAAACCCCCGTATAACGGGGGTTTTCTTCTATGTTCGGGATCATTTTTTACTGCTGGTGAGGTTTTTTGCAGATAAGACTGCACCAAAAAGCGAGCATCATAATAACCGTCTAAAAGTGTGATTTGAGCAAAAGTGGTGCACCTGCACCACTTTTTTATTTTATTGGTGCACTGGGAACAAATGATATTCATAGCCTCTGATCCTCTATGCCATTGTTTAATGCAACGGAAAATATTTATGGCATCGTGCTATTGTAATGGATCGTAGCCCTCGTCAAGCACTCGTCATCCTCTGCGGAGTACCCCATGCTCTCAATTAATCCTGCATCAGTTTTCTCAATTGCAATATCGTGGAGTATTTCATCGCCCACCGGAACTACAACATCTTCGAAATCAACGAGGCGCTGTTCGCCTTTGACCAGAGCCTGCTGGGAGGATGACCGCATGCAGGATAACTATGTTGGAGATATTGGAGATTACGGAAAGTACGGCCTTTTGCGGAATGTGACCGCTGCTGGTCTTCGACTGGCAGTCAACTGGTATCGGGTGATTCCCACTCGTCCGGGTAAGCAAGAGGATGGGAAATACACTTCGTACCTGGACAAGCCGGAAATATACAGACATTATGATCCTGAACTGTTCGACTGTTTAGCCGATATTGTACACCGGCAAAAGCGCAGTATCGAAGAAATAGAAGCAAGTGGTGTGCTTACAGCAGCCTTTTTCTCAGATGCCTTGGTTCCAGCGAACCGTTCACATTGGCATCAAGCGGCCCTGGCCAGTACTATTGGTACAGACATTGTTTTCCTTGATCCCGATAATGGCCTGGAGACCGCAAAGATGCATGAACGCAGGTCAGCTAAGGAAAAGCATACCACCTGGCAGGAGGTCAAGGACTACTATGACCGAGGGCAAAGCGTGATTCTCTATCAGCACCGTCCGCAGATGACCAAAAAGGAAATGTGCATTCAAAGCGTGCTGGGCTTTCAGAACTCCTTCCTGCATGCTGACCACACCTTGCTTTTGGAATATCCTCGCTACACAAATCGCTATTATTTTATATTTGCACATCAGACGCAGTTTTCTGCCTTAGAGCATATACATCATAAGGTCGCTCAGACCTGGAAGGGCCTGTGCAATCCAGTGGATCTCCTTTAACCCTGCACAGAAGAACTCCCGTTGATGAAAGACCGGGTTGTACCACAGGAGGACAACAGATATGAACAAGCAGGAGATTTACGCCCTCCTCAGCGCCAGAAACATCTGGCATGAGGTGACGGAGCATAAAGCCGTTTACAACATGGCGGAGGTGGCGGAGATCCACCTGCCCTACCCGGAGGCCGACGCCAAGAACCTCTTCATTCGGGATGACAAAAAGCGTAATTACTATCTCATTACGATCAAGGGGAACAAGCGAGTCGACCTGAAAGCCTTCCGGCAGCAGAACGACACCCGGCCGCTTACCTTTGCCTCGGATCAGGATCTGATGGATATGCTTGGCCTGATCCCCGGCGCGGTGACACCTCTGGGCCTGCTCAATGACCGGGAACACAAGGTAACCTTCTGGCTGGATAAGTCCTTTCTGGAGAGCTCCGGCCTGATCGGTGTACACCCCAATGACAATACCGCCACCGTATGGCTCAAAACCCAGGACCTGCTCCGGCTCCTGGAGGAGAACGGCACGCAGATCACCCTGTTTGAAGCATAGCAATTTGTCGCCCGCCGGGCGACCTATCCAAATCAAAATTTCCCTATACTGTGCTTGTAAATCAAACAACACAGCATAGGGGGATTTTTTATGAAGAAGAATTTGACGGAACTGGTGTTCATTCTGGACCGCAGCGGCTCCATGCAGGGACTGGAGGGCGACACCATTGGCGGCTTCAACGCCATGATCGAAAAGCAGAAGAAGGAGCCGGGCGAGGCCTTTGTCTCCACTGTTCTCTTCGATGACCGGGCCGAGGTGCTCCACGACCGGGTGAAGTTGGGCGAGGTTCACCCTATCACCGAAAAAGAGTACTATGTCCGGGGCTGCACCGCCCTGCTGGACGCCATCGGCGGAGCCATCCACCACATTGGGAACATCCATAAGTACGCCCGGCCTGAGGATGTGCCGGAGCATACCCTTTTTGTCATCACCACCGACGGCATGGAGAACGCCAGCCGCCGCTATTCAGCCCGGCGGGTGAAGGAGATGATCCAGCGTCAGAAGGAAAAGTATGGCTGGGAGTTTCTCTTCCTGGGGGCCAACATCGACGCCGTGGAGACGGCGGGCCATCTGGGCATCGCACCCGACCGGGCAGTGAACTACCACTGCGACAGCGAGGGTACCCGCCTCAACTACGAGGTGGTGGGCCAGGCGGTGGCCGCCGTCCGGTGCAGCGCACCCCTGGACGAACACTGGAAAGACGCTATTGAGGAGGACTTCCGCAAACGGCAGAAGTCGGGGCGACAGTGATCCGCAGGCAGAAAAAATGAGGGACGGAGGCCACTCCTCCGTCCCTCATCTGCGCCGGGATTAAATCAACCGATCACTTCAGTTTGGCACCATCCTTGAAGGCCTTGCTCACCTTCTCGCCCAGAACGCGGTAGGCGAAGTCGAAGATGATGGGCTATTCTGATTATCTGGTTATCTGGCAGATTATATGGAACTTACGAGGCCCTTTGAATGCGTATATCTATATTTCAAGGGTGCATAAAGCATACAAAATTTCTTGCGTGCGTTTTTTCTTAAAAAACGCACGCAAAACCACTTGACAGGCGGTGTGGTGCCTGATATAATCACCGCAGGACAACTGGAAGGGAGGCTTTGGCATGCTAAAGTTCCTTAAGGAAAGGAAAAGCGACTACAACGCCAATTTGTTTGTAAATGAGTTGGTCGAAGCCTCCAAGTATTTGGGTATTCTTGAAGGTAAGGTTGCCAGTTATCAGTTTGACGGTATCTTGATCCCCTTGCTGAACAACAAGGACGCGATTTCCACTATGTATATCGAAGGTACTCAAACTACTATCAGCGATATCTATGAGGAAAAGATTAATACGCAGCCCAATTCTGATAAAGTTGCCCTTGAAGCAAGTAACCATACTCGTGCCATTATTTATGGTTCCGAATATTTACTTACCAACCCCTTTAGTCATACCCTCATAAAAAAGCTGCATCAACTTACTCTTGAGGGTATTGTTCCTTCAGGAAAAGAGAAAACACTCGGCCAATATAAAACCGAAGACAACCGAATTACAAATAGCATGGGCTCTACCATATTCACTCCCCCCCCATATACCGAGACCAAGAAGTATATGGACGAATTAATTTACTTTATGAATGACTCTTCGGATGGCCTTAACCCCCTGATCAAGGCGGCGATAATGCACTCGCAGTTCGAATCAATCCATCCATTTAGCGATGGAAATGGTCGAGTAGGGCGCCTCTTAATCAGCCTTTATCTGTACAAAGCAAAAATAATTAACTTCCCATTCTTCTATATGAGTGAGGCCATTAGTCAGGATAAGCGGGTATATTATAACATGCTCACAGAATCCCGAAACGGCGATTACAACGAATGGATTCGATTTTTCTTGAAAAAATGTGTTGTACAGGCCCGAAATCACATTGGCTACATTGACTCTCTTAATGAGCTATATGAAAAGACAAAAGAAACTTTGCAAACGGTTATCAATAGCCCAAAGTACGACCTGATTGCAGAATGCTTATTTACTCAACCTATTCTTACATCTGCTTATCTGGCCGAACGGCTGAATGTTAGCTCCGGACAGGCTCGGAGATATTTGGATTCATTAGAAAGCGCACAGATCTTGTTGGGTAATGATTGGAAACGAAACCGCCGGTACTACTTCATTGATTTGTTGGAACTGGCACGTCGTACATAATCCCTTCATTTTGTTTTTCGCAAATAAAAAGAGAAAAAGAGAAGGACACCATGATGTCACGGTGTCCCTCGGTTGACAAAAGCACATGAAATCTGCACCTTAGTCAAGTTGGCGCTTCTATTGTAGCAGATTTGGTGACCTTGTGCAATGTGGAATGATGCACAAATCATTCCCGAGAAAACGAGCTTTGTCGACAGAAAGGTATTTACGAGCTTTTTCTCCTTTTATTAAATTTTATGAAAGGAGGAAACCTTTTATGTTTTCTCAAGAGACTAAGCACGGGCAGCCTACACCTAATTTCCCTGGCAAACCACCTCACCCTGAGCATCCCGATCACCCGGTAAAACCTCCTCACCCTGAGCATCCCGATCACCCGGTAAAACCTCCTCACCCTGAACATCCCGATCACCCGGTAAAACCTCCTCACCCTGAACATCCCGATTGCCCAGTAAAGCCGGAAACTCCCATTACCATTCTTGTTAATGGTCAGGACAAGCTGTTGCCCATTGGAACGAAACGGATTTCCTACGATGAAGTGGTTGCGCTGGCTTACCCCGGCCAAGCGGACAATGATGTAAATATCATTTATACGGTGTCCTACTCCAATGGCCCAGAGAAAAACCCCAAAGGAAACTTGGCCAAGGGCAAAGCGGTTTTTGTTCAGGAAGGGATGATTTTCAATGTCAGCCGCAGTGATAAATCTTAACCCTGATCTGAAACGTCTACGAGACGAAGGTTATGAGTTGGAAATACGGGACGCATTTGCAATCGTCCGTAATATCCCGTATTTAGACCACAACCTGTCTGTTCAGCGTGGTGTCTTGGTATCCAATCTCGGCATGAATGGGAGTGTTGTCAAGTATGACAACCAACACACCATTTATTTTCAGGGATCTATGCCGTATCGAGCAAACGGCTCTCCCTTAAATGCCATATTTCTCAATTCCCAAAACACTACCATAGCCGGAGTGCAGGTGGACATGATGTTCTCCAACAAACCTCAGGGGAACTATACTGACTACTACCATAAGTTCACACGGTACATCCAACTTCTTTCTGCAGAGGCCCAAGCTGTGGACCCCACAGCAACCGCCGCCACCTTTCGTAAAGTTGCCCCAGACTGGCATGGTGTTTTCAACTATGCTGACACCAATGCGTCCCGGGCTAACATTACAGGTTTAAGCGACAAGTTTGTGGACCAACGTGTAGGAATTGTAGGTTTGGGTGGCACAGGAACGTATATCTTGGATATGGTAGCCAAAACGCCTGTTAAAGAGATACATCTATATGATGGTGATGTGTTTTGTCAGCATAACGCATTTCGAGCCCCTGGTGCTGCAGCAGCAGAAATCTTTGAAGTCCAGCATAACAAGACAGACTACTTCCAACAGATGTATAGCAACATGCATCGCCAGATCATATCTCATCCCCAATTTATCCGGGAAAGTAATATGGAAGAATTGGGAGAGCTTACTTTTGTGTTCTTGGCCATGGATTCCGGACCAGATAAACAGGCCGTCGTTGATTACCTTTCTTCGAAAGGCATCAGTTTTATTGATACTGGTATTGATATACAGCAAACATCAAACGGCCTTTTAGGGACAACTCGCTCCACACTTAGCGAATCCGGAAATCGAGAGGCTATAAACCGCAATGTTTCATTTGCCGTAGCAGAGAAAGGTCTGTACGAAAGCAATATCCAAACAGCTGAATTGAATGCGTTTTGTGCGCTGACTGCAATTTTACGTTGGAAAGCCATGGTAGGTTTTTATCGAGATGCTAACCAGATGTCAAACTGTGTTTACAACACAATCGACGGAGAATTCAAATGGGATTGACCGAGTTCAAGCCATCTGTTGTACGCCGAATTCCGGATCAGTTGGATTATGGCATACTCTATGTGTGTTTTGAATGTAATGTGGTTGTACATTTATGTGCATGTGGTTGCGGTGAAAAGGTGGTTCTCCCTCTTTCGCCATCCTGCTGGTCGATCGAATACGATGGCGAATTTGTGTCGATGAGACCATCTGTTGGCAACTTCCAGATGCCCTGTCGTTCACATTACTGGATCAAACAGAATCGGGTCCTTTGGGTAAAAGACGCTGATACCTTTACCGGTACGCAGGATACAAATGCAGAAATTCAAGCCAAGCATCATAGACAATGGTTTGGTTGGCTGAAAAAGCTATTTATGTCATAAGTTCAACAGGGCTGGCCTTGGCAGTTTGTGCCAAGGCCAGTTTATTTTTTAAGCGAATAAGCATATGGCCTTTTCAAAGAAAAACTCCATAAGTTCTGTCCTAATTCTGATTTACTTTCACATCAGGTGTATCAGTATTTAACAAGCTATAAACAAAGAATAGCGCCCGCTGAAATCTGTGGATGTTCAGCGGGCGCTACTGCCTTTTTAGTTGTCCTGTTCGGGGTATTTACCATAGGCGTTTTTCCAGTGTTCCGCCGCTCTCAGGAAGGCGGCGTGGCCGTGGGCGCGGATGTACTCCAGCGCCTGCTTGTACTTGCCGTATTTGTAGCCAGGGTGGTTGAGAAATGATTGAATGATCTCGCAGCGGTCGTATTCTTCGCAGTCTCCGCAGGTAACGTGACCCCCGGCCAGGCAGCATTTCTTCATTTTGCCCGGCTCAGGTCCCGGGAGCCGTCCAGGTATCCCGTCTTACAGCCCTTACAGGTCTTCAAATATTCCCGGCAGGTGCCGCAGTAGGCGCCGCCGCAGCCGATCTCCTCTGTACCATTCATCGGGGCGCGCCCCCTTCAAAATGGTAGATCTCCAGAAAATCACGGATACTTGCCTCTACCGCATGAAGGGACGCTTCATCTCCGTATTTGATGTTGATGCACCGCTTGCCCTTTTTGCAGGCGGGCAACCTCCCAGCCAAGCGGTTCAGAAACGCCTCGTCAGAAAAATGGATGGAGAAATGGCTTTTCGCGGCGGAAACCGCCACATATCCCTCGTACATCTTCTTCCCCAGCAGCCACATGGGCATGGAAAAGGAGATCTTAGGGATCAACTGCGAATATTCCGCACTCATAAAGTCAATGAATGCGCTGACATGCCGCCGCTGTTCTTCGTTCAGCGACGCCACATACTCGGAAACAGAAGCTGCACCCATATCGTACCTCCAACTGCCTACTGGGACTGCCGCCGGTCCCACTCCTTTTTCAGGATGGCATGCTGCACCGTATTTTCATACCTGGGTGTGCCGTCTGGATTGTTTACAAAGGAGATGAATTCCAGGAACACGCCCTCCCGGCGCATGCCCAGCTTTTCGCACAGGTGCTGACTGGCAAGGTTATAGTCCTCGGTATAGGCGTAGATGCGCCTTGCGCCCTTTTGGGAAAAGAGATAGGCAAAGAAGGCCTGGGCCGCCTCGAAGGCGTACCCCTGGCCCTGGTAGGCCTCGTTCAGCATCCAGCAGGGGCTGAAGGTGTCCCGTGGGGCGTCCTCGCCTGCATGGGGCTCGCCCGCCTCCGGGTAGGCGTCGATCTCCCCAATGACCTTGCCGCCTTCCTTCAGGGTGATGGCGAAGTAGTACTCCGCCTCGCCGAGCCGCTTTTTCATTTCCGCTTTTGCCTCGTCCAGGGAGTTCATTTTCATGCTGGCAAAGCAGTTGACCGCTGGCTCTTTCAGATATTCGTAAACATCCGCCGCGTCACCTTCTAAAAAGGGGCGCAGGATCAGCCGGTTTGTCTCTATTACCATATTTCGGCACCTCAAGAAAAGCAAAAATGGATAGTGAAATCTAATAAAATAGTTTTGTTGTAAAAGTTAAGAAAAATCCGCCAAAATCACAAAATTTTGACGGATTTTGGTCCGAGTGGGGAGACTCGAACTCCCGGCATCTTGCTCCCAAAGCAAGCGCGCTACCAACTGCGCTACACCCGGATATGAAATTTTCCAATTGTGGTCAAACATGTGGTCAACACCGATTTTTGACCAGTTACCGGCGAGGTGGAAAGTGCTGTCAGCCCAAGTGTCCCAAGACTTTCCGGGTTTTCCGAGGACTTCGGCTCGAACCAGAGCCTCACGCTCCCAAATGTGTGTCGGAACCTTCAGCCGGCACTTTACCGCCCTCTTTGACCCTTTCCACTGCTCCGCCAATTCCTCTTTAGAACTCTTTTGCCCTGCTTGTTTCAAGAAACTCTTTCGTCTTTTGGGATTTGTGTGGGATTGGATTCTGTGTATTAAAAGATGTTCCGCCCGGTTTGAGGGGCAATGACAGGCTGGATCACCTCAGTGGAGGGGCGCAGGAATTGCGTCGCATAAACAAAGAATAAAACCCGTCCCACCGGCAGTCTGAGCGCAGCCCGTCTCCTCGCAAATCAACGGCTGTCTCCCCAAAGTTATTTCATTTTACCATGCCGCCGCAAAAAAGACAACAAAGGCATACATGGGGCGATAAAGTAGTGGCTATTTCCCTCTTTCTGTGGTATGGTTCGGTTGCCGAAAGGAGGCGACGATATGCAGAAAGAAACTAACCTCACGGTAGGCCGGTGGTGCGACCGCTGGTTCTGCGAGAACCAGGGCAGATGGAGCGGCAGCACCGTGGGCGGATACCGCAACCTGATCTACCACCACATCCTCCCCGGAATTGGGGGCGTCCCACTGGCGGAACTGACCGAAGGTACCGTCACCAGCTTCTATGACAGCCTGCGGAGCCAGGGACTCAGCGCCAGAAGCGCCTGGTGCGTCCACCTGCTTCTGCGGCGCTGCATGGACGAGGCGGCCCGTGACCAGCGCATCCCCTACAACCCGGTGCGGCTCTGCCAGGAACCAAAGGCAGAGGAATATAAGACCGCTCCCTTACGCCTGGGGCAGCTCCAGCGGTACCTGAACGCGGCGGAACAACTGGGCGCACTCCCTCTCATTTACACAGGACTCTCCAGCGGCCTGCGGCAATGTGAACTTATCACCTTGTCGTGGGCCGATTTTCATATCCGCTGCCGGTACATCCTCAAGGGCCAGCGGCTGCTGACCCTCAACAGCAGGGCGGAGCATCTCCTGGAGCGGATACCGGAAACCGGCCGCTATGTGTTCCTCAACCCCAAGACCGGAGTGCCGTATCAGCTCCACGAGTTCTACTACCTGCACAAGCGGATTCTGAAACAGGCTGGCTTGCCGTGGGTGGCCTTCCGGAATCTGCAGCGCCAGTGCAGGGAGGTGGGACTATGACGCTGAGAGAGTATATCCTCCGCTGGCAGGAGGTCTATGACAAGAACCAGAGCCGTCCGACCACATACGCAGCTCATGGCTACATCTTCAAGAACCACATTCTCCCCAGACTTGGGGAGATCCAGCTCTCTGAATTGACCGTGGAGCAGGTGGGAGATTTTCTGGAGGAACGAAGGCGCTATGGCGGTCACCGGCCGGAAAGTCCCGAATACCCAGGGCTGGGGGAGCATACCATGCGGCACATCCACCGGCTTCTCCAGCAATGCCTGAATCAAGCGATGCGGGATGGCTTAATAGCGGGAAATCCCGCCCGAGCGTTTCACTATCCAAAGCCAAAGAAGGTCAGCGCCAATGTGCTGAAGCCAGCAGAAGTGGAGGATTATCTGGACGCGGCGGAGCGGCTGGGCCACCTCCCCATGTTCCTGCTGGCGCTGACGGCGGGACTTCGGCAAGGCGAACTGATTGCCCTGAAGTGGAGCGACCTGGATATAAAAGAGCGGACGCTGACCATCACCGAGAAACGCGCGGTGGAACGGCGGGAGCTGGTGGAGTACGAAGGCAGCACCAGGACCGTCAGTCTGACCACGGAAGCGGTTGAACTCCTGCGCCTGGAACACGCCAAACACCCGGGAAGTCCTCTCATGTTCATGCACCCGGCCACCCAGAGGCCCTACTCACCCCAGATGGTGCGCCGGCTGCACAATGAGATCATCCAAGAGGCTGGGCTGGATCACATCAGGTTCGTAGATCTCCGGCACACCTGCGCCGTCCTGTCTCTGCAAAATGGGATGGACGCCAAAGTGGTATCACAGATGCTGGGCCACTTCAGGATCGCAATGACGCGGCAGAACTATGCGCCATACCTGACACATACAGCCGACAAAAGCAAAGACAAGCCCAAAGAAGCATCCACGGAGGATCTTAGGGAAGCAGCAAATATTCTGGATAGCCTCCTGAAATTCTAATGGATATTCTGCGGGAGGTGTGGTATATGTTTGTGTCGCAAGGAGGCGATGACAATGGAAAATGAACTGCTCAAAGGGCTGTATGATTGCTTCTATACCCCGCCGGAGCTTTCAGAGCAGAAGGAAGAAGTGACCGCGTGCCACAAGGCATTGATCGAGGTGCTGGCAAAGCCGGAACGCAAGCTGGTGCTGCGGATCATCGACGCCCAGGACTCTATCATAGAACTGACCTCCCTCGACAGTTTTATCGCCGGATTTGAACTGGCGTGGAGGCTCTCAATAGAACTGCACAATGACGAAAGCGAGCGCCCATTCTCCTGTCAAACCAGGTGCCGGGATGATGTCGGCGGTGTGAAGGATAAATAATTAATATAAATAGCAGCGCCCATCGGTCGTCAGAAATGATCGGTGGGCACTGTTTCGCGTTAATTATTGTAAATCTGTTTTGAGATATTGGCTATAGGTATAGATGTTATCAGTTCCCACCAGTTCAGTCAGAAAAGCTCTGAACACTGCATCTATTGGAACAGACACAAAGAAAAACAATCTCTTTTTTGGTCTTGAGCAACAAACATAAAATAGGTTCCTGTTTCTTTCATAAGAAGCTTGCTTTCCTTCGGGAACATTAACATGTCCTGTTATCATCGGTGCATAGGTTTCAAACTGATATAGATTCCAACCTTTGCTGATAACAAAGACAACATTGTCATATTCTTCGCCTTTAACGCCATGTTCAGTAGAAAACATAGCATCAGGAAACAAAAAATCGATCGCTGCGATAAATTGCAGGTAGTCCAATTCTAAAAATGATTGAATGGAAGTGTTGGAAACATACACTGTTTCCGGCGCTTTCTGATATAGATGATACCACCCATCCAATTTAGGAGGAATAGGAATCAATTTGGTTCGCTTGATTAACTCAAATACATCAATTGCCCTTTTGGTACGAGCAATTTCCAACTGTTGCTGTAGCTCCTTCCATTTGACTTTTTCGGATTTTTTCTTAATGGGAAAGCGTTTAATTCCAAGTGTATCAAAAAGCAACTGCATATTTGAATCTTTAAGTGCTTGATAGATTGGTTCAACGGTATCCATAAAGAACAACAGGAACGGATCTTCTTTATCTCTCAGCCCGTCATCTAAAATCTCTAAAAGTTGTTCGTACCCTTGCTGCGTAGCAAGGACTTTATGCGTTATCATTAGAACCTTTAGATCATCCTCTTTAGATGATTCACGCTTGATCTTCTCTGTGACATTGTTTAGACGATTCTTTAATTCTTCCGCAGGTAATTCGCCTTTTAGATTGCGTTCTGTCCGGCGAGGTCCAGTGTAATCGTCGCAGGTGATTACAATCACTTCTCCGTCAAAGCCATCTATTGCAGATGTTTGAGGCAAGTCAGGCCGTAAATCATTTAGAAGCCGAACAATCCGTGGTGCAGATCTGAAGTTTGAGCCTTTCTTTATAATCTCGAGGTTCTCGTTTTCAATTAGGCCACAAGCTTTGTTGGATTGGTAAATAGTTTGCCAAGCATCACCAAAAAAACCGAATTGAGGGCCTTTTTTTTCTGCGATGAAGAAACTAATAAAACGATCAATGATCGGCTTATAGGAATCTTGATACTCGTCAATTAAAATCAAAGGATACTTGTCTGTGAATACACGCCGGAATTTTGCATTATCTAAAAGCCGGCAAAAGAGTTTTAGAACGTCATCGTGGTATAAATATTGAATTCCATTTTCCTTGTAACGATGTCCCAAGGTATATGTAACTTCTGTGACCTTGAGAAAATCTCCTTCATCTGGCAAGAAGTCAGGATCATTTGTGACAATGTCAATGAGAAAACTCTGATACTGCTTGATAGCGTTCCATGCAAAGGAGTGGATTGTGGATGGAAGAATAAACGAATCTTTTGATAGTCGTTCAGCAATCACATCTACCGCAGCATTAGTATATGTGATACAGACTACAGTCTGTTTCTTTCGACGATACTCCGCCCACTTGTTTGTCTGAAGCCATTCAATGGCTTTGTTCAGCGAATATGTCTTACCTGAGCCTGCACCAGCCTCCACACGAAAGCTGTTCCCATTCTGGAGTGCTGCAATGATTTCTTCATCTACTTTATCAGCTTCAGCTTTTGCGAGGTCGTAGTTTATTCCTTTGTGTGTTTCATTCATGAACTGCCACCCCCTTACTCAAGCACCCGTTGGTTATTAAGCCACACCAACCCATCTTTGATATAGGCTGGAATAGTATAATCCTCACATTTATAAATGAAATCAAGAGCAAAATCTGTTTTACTCTTCCCTGGAAACTCAAGCTCGTCTTCAGTGGGACTATCCCCCAGTTCATAGTGTGCACGGTTGACATTTCGGATTGCTTCTTCCAAAGAATGTCCGCATAATCCGTCCTCTATTGTTTGGAATTCAATGTGACATTTGCGCCTGGTTTTATCAGCAGGAGACATCGATGTAATCTCAGTTAGAGTGATTTTAGTATCATCATCCTCTGGAAGCCCTTTATTCTTCCGTATCCACCATTTTAGAGTTTCATTAGATGTAGTTTCACCGCATGAAACCGGAACGGATTTGTAGTATATTCTCCCGTTCTCACCTTTTTGACCGGACACAGAATCCAAATCAGTAAGAATGAGGCACGGAATACCCAAAAACTCAGCAAACGGAATAAATTTATAGGCATACGCACCGCCGATTTCAACCAAGGCATAATACTGAGCAGGTAGTTTATATTTCTGAGAATCAAAGTCCCCCGCCTTAGCGCATTTATCGATCATATCGGGTAACAACAGACGTTCTGATGCCCCCTCAACAAAAATTGCTTTATCTGCAAAAAATAAATCGCACTTGGTTAGAGTAAGATACTTTCGGATGAAATCAGTGTTAGAAGCATTTTCCTGAGCAAATGTATTTAGGTTCTTATAGATAACACCTGCCTTTGTTTTTTGCGCATATCGAATTTTAGAGAAAACCATTGTGTTCGCAATATGAGCAGAATGCGAAGTTAAAAAGGTTTGAATTCCTACAGAAGTAATCCTCGCAAGGAACGCTTCTAAGTACTCCGCAAAGGCGTGCTGCATCTGCGGATGCATATGGGACTCTGGTTCTTCGATAAAAAGCAACGGTATACAGGCATCCCCACATTTTTCTACCTTTTTGGCAAATGCTGCAAGAAGAAATTCCATTTTGATCAGGTTTTTATACCCCAAGCCATTATAGGTACTGGGGAGTCGTTCTTTGCCTGTTCCAGCAGTATAAGACAGTTGCGTTTGATTCTTTATCTGGTCATCAATGCTTAGTTGGGTTGTAACCCCTAACTGTAGTTCTTCTCCATTGGGATAACCGAACCCCACTGCGTTGCTAACAAGATCGCTTAGGATGTTATCGCTTTGTTGTTGGACATTTTTATTAGCGTTTTCAACAATAGCTCGAAGTTCCTTAACTTTTTCAGCAACATTTGGATCTAATTCATCTTCGCTCATGTCAAAAAAATCAGAGATGAGAGAAGATAAAGAATTGTCTTGGGTTCCATCTTCACCAAGGCGGCGCTCTGCCTGAATAATGTGAAACGGAAATAATTCGGCCAGTTCTTTTTGCTTTTTAATCTGCGTTTCTTCTGGATTTTTGGGATTTATTGCATAAATCGCTATTTCAAAAAGTTTGTTAAAATTGCTTATAATAATGTTGTGAACATCATCGACAGGAGTAAAGTTCCCGTTTTTATAATAGCTTGGTTCTAAAATTTTCCAGACACTTTTCTCATCTGCTTTCAACTTGTATTCTGCACGAATCAACGCTGTAGTGGTATCCACATCAACATCGATAATAAAAGGTGACAATGCGCCTAAGTTGTCCTCCGGATCATCCAGGGCATAGTCTACAAGGAACTCTATAGATATTGGTTCCAACCGTTCGTAGAGTTCTCCAAAAGTTATTTCCTTTGCCATGAATGAAGTAATATTAGCATATAGATTTTCTCTTTTTGGCAACGGGTAATCATTGAAAGAAAACGGGGTTCCAGCCAATACTTTACCGATGCACTCGAAGCACGAGGTTTTGGCAGTGTTGTTGCGCCCTACAATTAAAGTTATTTTTGAATCGACTTCCAGTTCGGCATCAATAAGCAATCTGTAGTTTTTTATTTTTATCCTTGATAATCGCATGTCAATTTCCTTTCTGATAGCACAGGTATACAATGTAAGTGCCATCGGGATTGCCCTTTGTACACAAAAAGATTTTTACAAGCAAAAACGTCCAGGATAATATATTTCCAAAGACTGCAGTAGGTCGTAACCATTCATGATTGTCACATTCGTAATACGAGCTTCATCACGTCCTTCAGGAGTAAAATCGGAAGTTGTAATTACCCAAGCTCTACTTGCATTTCGTGTGCGCATATAGCTATGGACACGCTGGATAGGTGTGGAGCCAATATTATTACCCTGACGGTACCTCTTGCATTGGATCAATTCATATTCTCCGTGAATATTGGTAGCAAGGACATCAACGCCTCTATCGCCAGAACGACCAATGACTTCTGCATGTATAAAACCTCTCCGAACAAAATAGTCCGCAATCAATCTTTCAAAGTCATAAGGGTCCATCGTGCACAAATGCTCTCGACCATTAGTGTCATAATTGGTAGTGACTGTATTACGAGCAAAAAATTTCCCCTGCTCGGGATCTTCTACAGCATAAACATTCAGTAGTTCTGGAATTAGTCTATTGGCGGTGTGCAATTGATTGATGATTTCTCGACTACCATTTTCCATGAAGGAAGAAAGGTGAATCACATATTCCTCAAAAGTAAAACCTTGTCCATTAGCTGTTAATTCCTCAATGACGACTGGAGCAAACTCACGAAGTCTAATCTCAGCGTTCATCTCACGGTTCATCAGAGTATACGGAGATAGGCCAGTTAGTCGATACTGCGCACCATTTCTTGTTGTAAACCGTTCTAAGGTTCTTCTAATTTTGGTTTCATACATCGGATGAGCCAATCGCATCAATCCACATCTACGCAATTGAGACAAGAACTCCTGATTAAACTGAGTAATCACAAACGGATTGCCTTGATCTGTGGCAGCACTTGTAGCAGCTAAGAAAACGAGTTCGTCAATATCAGTTTCACCCTCGTACCATCGGCGCTCGCTTTCTTGTAACTTCAGGAAAATAAAGCATACATCATTTTTGAATGTCCAAGCAGCAGAAGCCAATGCCCGCATTGAAGGATCTGAAATTCCCGCAGAAATAGTTAGAAGTGGCTCAAAACCATGACGTCGCCCAAAATCCTTCAGCTTGTTAAGATCGCTAACCCAATCTCGTTGTTGCGGTCTAAAATACAACACCATAAATCCATGGTCATCAACAATCCGACTCGCTTCAATAAATAGTCTTTCTATATCGTTAAGAAATTGATCTTTACTATGCTTATCTACTCTGGAGGGGGCATTGCTAATCACGACTTCGTTGCGAAGTCTGTCATCATCGTCTTTTAATGAGTACCCCATAAGCGGATGGATTCTTTGGGCGTGCTCAAAGTATTGAGCGTTATCACCATATGGAGGATCTGTCAGCAGAAGATTGACTGTGTTGGGCAGAATAGTATGCAGAAAGCGTCTATAGTCCATAGAACTTACTTCTAACAAATTTGGGTCAAAGTCTTGCGCAGCGATATACTTTCTGCGTTCTTCCAGTTTCTCTAAAAATCTATGATATAAATTGGTTTCCTTTAGGCGATTTTCAGGGCAATGATTATCTTGACTCTTACTACGATAGTCAGTGTATTTTCCGCAGTGTGCAATCGAAATAAAAGTATCTTCAAAGAAGGCACGTGTAGCATCCGGAAGTTCAGCAACCGCATCCTTGAGTGTCATCAATGCAATTTGCTGACGCTTGGAGAATAGATTCTGATATGCCGTATACTGCGGGGCTGTAAAATTCAATCGAGAATTCTCGATCAACTCTACATTGGGAAAGTTACAAGGCATAGCCTCCACTTGGCGGCGTACGGCTTCATCAAAATCATCATAATGCTTTTCTGTGCAGCCACAATGACATCTATATCGTCTATTTCTAAAAATTACATTTTCGCCATTTGCTCCAAGGCGTTCGTGCTGTGTTGGATGGTAGTACTCAAGCGGTTCACGGTCAAAGAATAAACCATCAAAAGGCAACTCAGCTCCACAGTTTGGGCATCTTGTTTTATAGATGGCATTCATAGTAGGTTCTACCCGCTGCGCAATAAAACGCAAAGCTGCACAATATTCCTCGGAAGATGGAACACCACGAAACGGAGCAGTAGACATTTTATAGGCGTACGGCTCCCACTCATTAAATCGCACATGACGACCAGCATCAAGAGCAGCGTATGCAAATGTACCAGACCCGCCAAAAGGATCTACGACGAGCCCATTCTCATCCGTGAGATTCTCAATCAATGTTCTTGCAATAGTGCGGCTCTTTCTACCAATGAAAGGAAAAATCTGCTCTGATTGATCTCGAGGCTGCCTATTGAGAATTGTGCTTTGTAAGTGAATCATTCGCTGGCGCAGGTTTTCCTGTTCTGCGTAATCTAATAACCAATACATTACTTACACCTCCATACCCCATCCTGGAACACGAAGAAATCATTGATAACATCGACAAAAGATTTATATTTTGTCGACAGAATTTGCAGGTATCCGCGTTCAAAAGATTCTTTGAGCATACCACAATCGTACAGATCTTGAGATGTTACCTCTTTGCGTTCTGCAATGATTCTCTTTGCGCATTCAACCGCAAGCTTCTTTGCCTCGTCTATAGTTCCATTAAATTGTGGTGTTTCACTGATTGCTCTTTTCTGGAATACAACGATATAGTTACCATCAAGCGTGCCTTTAGGAGTCATAATTGTTTTAAAGGATTTTCTTGGTGTAGCACTTGGAATCTGACCACAATATGCCAAACCATGTTTCTGCATCGTCCTGAGGATATCGCTCCATGATTTCAAATCAAACGAGTGATAAAACATTATGAAATATCCGTTTGTTTTCAGGGCAGGAGAAATGCGGCCAAGAATCGCCTCGAAAACGCGATTGAAATCGTCACCATCTTTATTTCGACTTGGAGCATCAGAAACAACCAGTTCAGCTTCTAATGACTCATGGGTAAATCCTTGCCATCCCATCACTTTATACCAAAGCTGGTTATACTCGAGATACGGAACCTGATCCGTATAAGGTGGATCGGTCAAAATTAAATCAACAGATTCGTTTGGAAGTAGCTCCATTGAAATGTTCTGCGCAGGCATATTCTTGAGAACTATATTTTTCTCATCAACAAAGCTTTTGCATTTTTCGCTAAGATATATTAGACCTTCCTTAAAAGCAATCGCTTTTTGTTCTATTATCATGACAGCATTTCTTGAAGTAACATCCTTTTGGGGAAGCCAATATGGCATCTGACTGGATGCTTTTTTATCAGATAATTTAATCAAATTAATTGCCGACGAAACAAGCAATTCTAAAATATCGTAGCAATAACTGTCTTGATGCGAATGAAGAATACCAATTATTCGGTCGATTGCGACCAAATTTCTATTGCAGAAATAACTATACACTGTCGCATTAGGTTTAATAGCAATTCGGGAGTTAGGAATCAATGCCTGATCGTCAATATGTTGTTTATCGTTGTGTTTAAGCATCTTATACTGCACGATAAATTTACTTGATGCAACTGCTTTTTTTCGGCCAGTTAACTTCCCCTTTTTTTGTAATTTATACCAATACATCGTCGGAACAAGTTCCGCACCATGTCTATCAAAATGGCATCTCTCTAATATGCGATTTTCCTCCTCTTCAACAAACATATATAGAGGATTACATGCAGAACGAACTTCCTCGCAGAAAGAATCAATCTCAATTTCAACTTGGTTCAGGTCCCATCTTGACAGAGATGTTTTACACAACTTATATGCGAGAAGATTGATATCTGTACCGATAGCTTTCCGTCCGAGCTTGCTTGCCTCAATGATGGTAGTACCAGAACCAAACATAGGATCATATACACATCCGTTATCAGGACAAAAACGTTTGATTATTTCAGAGACAACATTATAAGGTTTACGTGCCATATAATTGTGCATGAAGCCTGCGGGGTTATCAACAATTGGTTTGAGTTCTTTAATTACCGACAATTTCTCATTCACATCATGGACAAACTCCTTAGGACGACAAATGAAAATGTACTCATCAACCTTTGATATAGAACTGCGCCCTTGTTTTGAATGGCTAAGTTCTACTTTTTCAATCAGAACATCATATTGCTTTTCCGCCAATGTTTGTAGATCGGTAATGTCTACGATGGAATTATCGGAATAGCTAATCATTAACCACGCCCCGGCTGTGGCACATTTTGTGATAAGCGTCTCAAATGCGCCTAAAGCTTTAGCTTTTTTACCAAAGTCTGATACCCGTCTGTCTTCTCTATATCTACCAATCGAAAGTTCGTGTGTCTGAGGATTAATAGCCATTGCTGGGTAATCATATAAGCACAGTGTATTTAGTACATGGTAGTATCTGGAATAATGCTCTTTGAAATAAGGGGGATCAGCGTATACCAGAGTGCTTTTGTTTAAAACAATAGAATCTAAGCATTCAGAAAAATCAAGGTTATAACAATCAAATGTTTTGCATTCTTTTTGGGAGCACAATCCGGATTTCCGGTACTCTTTCATTAATGCCTTACACTCTTCAATGATATTGATTTTTCTTTTGGTAAGCAAATTGTTGCATGTTGATTTGCTTTTCACTTTTAAGAACTGGGCAAAGTGTGTTGTTGTAGAAGCCGTTGCGCTCATCACAGACATTAGGACGGTTAACAGGACATTTTTAGTATGTTCATCCATTACTTGTTCAATGACGCCACGCAATGCATCAATTTGACAACATTGTGCAATGCCAAAATAGGCATTAGCAAAGTAAGTTAAAAATAAGCAGGGAAAGTCGAGAGCAGGTTCATTCCCTGGAATTACATGAGATACTAACTCTGCAAGTTCTTTCATTCGGGGATCGTCGCTGTAAGGTTCAAATACAGATGGTGTTTTTTCGCAAAAAGTCTGATATAGCTTATAGTCTACATTATCAACAAAAAAGATTTTTTCTGCGAATAGAGCTGTCGATACTTTTTCTTGCAGAAGCGTATATTTTTGTTCTACAACTGCCCAAAAGGAAGTTTCTTCTAACTCGGAAAAATTACATCCGTTCAATATAGCCTGGTTAATGATATATGCGTAGTACTCAATGTCGTTGCTAATGACATTTTTATATGACTTAAGAGCATAGCCAACAGAACCTGTTCCTGCAAATAGATCAACAACGGTTTGAATTGACTTATTCTTCATTATTGGGTCACATATATGAGAAATGATACGTGCTTTACTTCCCATATATTGAAGTGTAGAAATTTCGTTATATTGATTCATGCTATTCGCCTCAATGATTTTTAAAATTGTGGAGAGAAATTGGTCAATGTGAGTTATCTTAGTTGTTTCTCCATTACTAAGCCAATCAGCCGATCAGTCTGATCTGCCATAAACAGCGGGATATTCAGCACATCATCATCCAGTTTCAGATTATCCAGTGAGAACCGGACACGGAGTTTAACTTGATCCGGGAACAACTCTTTGAATTTCTTAAGGCTCCTGCTGGTGGTGTTAGTTTCGGACTTGACCTCCACAGGGAAAATATCATTTTCACGCTGAATTAGGAAATCCACCTCATAAGGGGGATTTGTCTGTGCCCAGTACCGGGGAGTCACTTCAAACTGTGTAATCAAGGTCTGAAGTACAAAATTTTCGGTTAATGCACCCTTGAATTCGGTAAATAACCGATTACCCTCGCCAAAGGCAGTCGGTGCAAGCTGGGCCAGGCGGCGGAGGAGCCCCACATCTACCAGATAAATCTTAAAAGCAGATATGTCATCATAAGCGGCCACAGGCAGGCCGGGAGCGGTGCTGCGGTAGATTTTATGCACCAGTCTGGCGTCCACCAGCCACTGTAAGGCGTCCTCGTATTCACGGGCCCGTGCCCCTTCTTTGACCACCTTATAGATAAACTTTTTGTTTTCCCTCGCCAGCTGGGACGGTATGGACTTCCAGATCATTGAAATCTTGGGAAACTCGCTGATATTGGGGTGCTTGGCAAAGTCACGCTCATAAGCGCCAATAATCCCAGACAAGGCTTCCTGCATGGCATCCACATCCCTTGCCTCCGTCCACATCTTAACGGATTCTGGCATACCGCCGGTCACATAGTACATCTTCAACTTTTCACACAGAGGATTAAAGAAGGCATCAGGGATCGGCTCAATGGTGTTTACTGTCTCCAGATATTTTGCCAGGTTCTCATCCCCATTGGCCAATAGAAATTCGGTAAAGGTCATGGGATCAATCTGCATGAAGTTGACTTTACCGACAGGGAAAGAAGAAGGTTTTGCTAAGGCAATCCCCAGGAGAGATCCGGCGCAGGCAATGTGATACTGCGGGGCGTTCTCGCAGAAATATTTCATGGAATTGATGACCTTAGGGCAATCTTGTACCTCGTCAAAAATAATGAGGGTCTTCTCTGGCATAATCTTCTGACCACTTGCCAGCATGAGATTCTGCAAAATCCGGTCTACATCTTTTGTGGTTTCAAAAAATTGTTTGTACTCTTCGTTTTCATCAAAGTTGAAATAAGCAGTATTTTCGTAGTAGCACTTACCAAATTCTTTCAGAATCCAGGTCTTACCCACCTGGCGCACGCCTTTCAAAATCAGAGGCTTGCGATAGGGAGAATTCTTCCAGTTCAGCAGTTTTTTCAAAATCAATCGTTCCATATATACACCCCATCACACTTTTATGATAGATTTAGTGCTCTTTTATCACGATTTTATTATATACAAAAAACATGAAAATGCAACACCAATCACAAAATTATATCGACTTCGATTGCTTTTGATCACATAATTATTAAAATGAAGTTATACCGCTTGCCTGGAGAATTTTACAATTAAGATTGCGGTTCGACTTTTGCCGTGCTATGATATGTAAATATTGGGTGTAGCAGTAGTCCAGTTGGATAGAGAGTACGCCTCCTAAATAGTTCAATGCTGTGTATTATAGGGCAGTTTATGGGCCAGTACGCATTCTGGAGCGAGGTGACCAGATGGCAGAAAGAAAAATCCGTGCCGGGTACTACCGGCGGTATGACGGCAAGGTGGTCTATGTGGTCTCCCTGGCCACCGATGCCGATACTGGCGTGGAAAGTGTCATCTGGACCACCTACCCCTTTGCGGCTGTCCCCAGATACTACACCTCCAGCAAAAAGTCCTTCTGCGCTTTTATCGAAGTGAACGGCGAGCGGAAAGCTAAGTATAAGCGGCTGCTCAACATGAAGATCTCAGGTGAAGTAATAGAACGGCTGGAGGAAGAAGGCTTCCGGGGACCGGTTCGTAAACGGCAGCGACCACAGCCGGATGAAACATACGACTCCCGCAAGTACCAGCAATCTCTTACCTACTACGCATACGCAAAAGATCTCTGCGAGCACTACAACTTTGACCGGAGCAAATATCGCCTCTGCGTAAAGGAAAAGAGGTTCGTTGCCATCACCAAAAGTAACTTCGCCAAGCTGAAAGAGGACCTGCAGTTTCTGGACAATGCCCTGAAAACGGTGCTGGCTACATACCAGGATTATTTCCGGGAGCGATTCATGGATGGCCTGTCCATCCGCAAGTACGCGGAAGCCCATCAGCTGAACCGTGGCAGCGTGGACTATCAGCAAAAGAAATTCTTCTCTGCCTTGGCCTCTCTGCTGAAAGAGCGGGACGAGGCGGAGGGAACATGCCGACTGCTGAAACCAGCACAAAAGTAAATAATCCAACCTCAAACGGAGCGTCTGCACAAAGCAGGCGCTCCGTTTTTCTGTCAAATATATGTCAGTGGGATATATTTTCCCCTATACAAGTAGAGAGGCAACTCGGACACCATCCAAAGGTTATGTCAAACCTATGTCACGCGCAAATGTTCGCGGCTAAAGAAGTAGAGGGAGTTTTGAGAAGGAGATGGTCAACACGAAAAAATCTGTCTACAAAAACCACAACGAGGCAAGGGTGCTGGGTACATCACCGTCCAGCGGGTATGAACTCATGCACCCACCGGATTTCCCGGTGCTGCGTGTGGGCAACTGCATGGTGATGCCGAAGGACAAATTCATGCAGTGGGTGGAGGAGCATACGGGAGGTGCTATATGAAGTTTCAACAGTGGCCCATACGAGATCCCGACAAAAACTATTTCAAGGTTCCAAACGAAGTTTTTCACATCGGTCTCAGCTACCCGGAGATCTCCATCTACTGCTATCTGCTGAGCATCGAGGACAGAGAAACCTACCAGTGCTATCCCAGCTACAAGACCATCGGCAAGGCACTGGGTATGAGCGAGAACACCGTGAGCAAGTATGTGCGTAGCCTGGAGGAGAAAGGTCTCATCCGCACCGAGCCGACGATGGTGCGGAGCAAAGACGGCAGACCCCTCAACGGAAATCTGCTCTACACCATCCGTCCGATTCAGGCGGCAATCGAATTGTTCTACGAGCGGCAGTTCCAGCAGCTGGAGGAGGACACCGCCCGCCAGAGAGCTGCGGAACGCCTCGCAGAATTGGCCCATGAAAGCCCCCAGAACGCCCTGTGTGCGCCTTTTGGAGCGGAAGCGAGTCCCAGTGCCGACCCGGAGGTGGAGGCCCCATTTGGCCCGCTTTCGGAGGCAATCCCAAGGACGAAAGAAAAAGCAGGATAAACGACGGGGTCGTAAGCGCCCCCGTTAGAAGCATCTCTGCCCGCAGTGCGGGCAGTTGCGGGGGCTTTTGCGGGGATTGGAAATGGGGTCAAAATCCGGGCAATGATATCATCTCTGCGGTCACTATCCCCGAAAGCCTACTGCCACAAGGAAAAAACAGGGGTCAACCCCCGGAAAGGAGAACATTATGAGCAAAAAAGAAAAATTCCCCCTCTACCTCTCACCGGAGAAGAAGGCCATCCTGGAGCGCCGGTATCAGGAGGACGGGAGCCGGAGCATCACCGCCTTCATTGAGCGGGCGGTGGACTTTTACCTGGACTATCTCAGCGCCAACAATGCCGGACTGTTTCTCCCCACCTCCATCAAGTCCTATCTGGACGGAAGGATGGGACAGCTGGAGGAGCGGCTGTCCTCCATCGCCTTCCGGCAGGCGGTGGAGCAGGACATGGTGGCCGGTATCCTCGCCGACGCGTATCAGTTCAGCGGCGAGGATCTGCGCCGGCGGCGTGCAGAGAGCGTCCAAAATGTGCGGAAAACCAATGGCCGCATCTCGCTGGAGCAGCGGGTGCGTGGTGCGTGGGAGGAGGACGATGAGTGGCAGGATTGATCGTGAAAAGCCCTTATCTCAAGTGCGGAGGCAGCAGTTCGGTCAGCGGCTATCTGAGGTACATCGGCACACGGGAACGGGTGGAGATCATCCCATATGACCGTCCGCCCACTCGAAAGCAGGAGCAACTCATCTCCAAACTGACAAAGGATTTCCCGGAGGCCAAGGAGCTGGGTGAGTATTCCGATTACAAAGACAAGCCCACCAAAGCCAATGCCTCTGTCTTTATCACCCGAGCGCTGGAGGAGAACTGGTCTCAAGTTCAGCAATCAGATGGCTACATGAAGTACATTGCCACTCGGCCTCGCGCGGAGCGGCTTGGGGACCACGGGCTCTTTGGTGATGAAGATGCCGTGGACTTGGCGCAGGCCATGCAGGAACTGGATCAGTACAACGGGAATGTGTGGACGCATATTCTCTCGCTGAAACGAGAGGACGCCGCGCGCCTTGGCTACGACAACGCCAGAGCGTGGCGGAACCTGCTCCGAGCAAATCGCAATGACATCGCCGCCGCCATGAACATTCAACCGAATCATTTCCGCTGGTACGCTGCCTTCCACGATGAGGGCAAGCATCCCCATGTCCACATGATGGCGTGGTCGACACAACCGGGAGAAGCATATCTCACGCGGGATGGTATCCGCAACATCAAATCTGCGCTCACCAATCAGATCTTCAAACAGGAGATGCTCCACACCTACGAACAGAAGTCACAGTCGAGGGATGAACTGGTGCGGGAGGCTCGCCGCGCGATCCGGCAACTCACCCAGGAGATGGCACGAAGCGTCTGTACAGCTCCCGAGATCGAGCAGAAGATGGAGCAACTGGCCGGACAGTTGGAAACGGTCAAGGGCAAAAAATCCTACGGCTACCTTCCCAAGTCCGTAAAGAAAACCGTGGATGAGGTGGTGGACAAGCTGGAGGCGCTGCCGATGGTGCGTGCGTGCTACGATCGGTGGTGCAGGCTCCAGGGTGAGGTGGAGAGCTACTACCACGACAAACCCAGAGAACGGAAAAAGCTGTCCCAGGAGAAAGAGTTCCGGCAGATCAAAAACGCTGTTATTCAGGAGGCGGAGCGCATCCGGCTGGACGAGATCTCCTTCGAGGACAACGACTTGGCTGAGCACGACGAGCCGGAACCGACGCGTGGTGAGTCCAATGCCTGCCGGGAACTGTGGCGAATCATTCGGAACGAGGACATTTCTCTGGACTACCGTGACCGGGCGGCGGAGAAGCTGGAGCAGGTGGCGGAGCGCGGCGACGCCCATGCGCAATACCGAATGGGACAACTCTACCGGGACGGTCCTCTGCTGATCCCGGACAACCATAAGGCAAAGCACTGGCTCACCCAGGCGGCGAAACAAGGTCTGCCAGAAGCCCAGTACGCCCTTGGCAAGCTGCTCCTCTCTGACGATTGGGAAGTGCGGGACACGGACAAGGGCATCCGGTGGTTGAAACAGGCGGCGGAAAACGGAAACCACTTCGCCGCTTACCGTCTGGGCAAAGAGTATCTGGAGGGAAACGCCGTCAACAAGGACACCGTCAGAGCGGCGGATTGGTTTACCAAATCGGCGGAGGCTGGCAATCAGTACGCCCAGTACATGCTGGGGAAACTGCACCTGACGGGACAAGGGCTTTCTCAGGACCAGGCCCAGGCAATGGTGTGGTTCAGCCGTTCCGCCGCCCAGGGAAATCAGTATGCTCAGTTTTTCCTGGAGCAGAGAGACGACCTCCGCCCGCCCTCCGTGATGCTGGCGGTCACTCAGTTGCTCTATCACATGAGTCGGATCTTCCAAGACAACTCTGTGCCGCCCGCCGTCCCAATGGGCCAGCAGGTGGATCGAAAACTCAGGCGGAAGATCCAGGAGAAGAAGATTGCTATGGGCCACAAACCGGATGACCATGAGGAGCAGTGGCCTGAAATGACCATGTAAGCGGCGCAGAATATGAGCCGCAAAACAAAGAATAAAACCCCTTCCGCGAGAAGGGTAGAAAGGAACCCAATGAAACGATCCAAGTACAACTCTTTCAATGAACTCCCTCTAATGCTGACCGTGCAGGATGTGGCCGATGTGCTGGGCATTGGACTGGCCCACGCCTACGAGGTTGCCCACCGGCAGGATTTCCCCACTATCACCCTGGGCAGCCGGATCATCGTCCCCCGTGATAAGTTCATGGCGTGGATCGACGAGCAGGCAGCCAAAAAGACGGAAATATTTTAGTGGCTATTTCAAAAATTCTGTGGTATTTGTTTGTGTTGCAAAAGGAGGGATGAACAATGGCAAAGAAACGAGCAAACGGTGAGGGCAGCATCCGGAAAAAGCCCAACGGCCGCTGGGAGGGCCGATACACCCAGGGCATCGACCCCAACACCGGCCGTGCCGTTCAGAAAAGCGTGTCCGCCCGGACGCAGGCCGAGTGCAAGGAAAAGCTGGCGAAAGCCATCCGGGACAACCGGGGCATCCCGGTGAACCACAACGAGGACTACACGGTAGCGGAGTGGTGCAGGCTGTGGTTTGAAACCTACAGCAAGCCGGTGATCCGGCCCAACACCGCAAAGACCTATGAGAACATGATCGAAAACCACATCATACCGGCTATCGGAGGAGTGAAACTCAAACAGCTTACCGCCATCCAGATCCAGAAGATGTACAACGATTCCAAGACCAAAGGGCGGGTGCAGCGGTTCGAGAAAAAGACCGACACGACTCTGTCTGGAAGCACAGTGCGGCGCATCCACATGGTGCTGTCCTCAGCGCTGAAGCAGGCGGTCAAGGAGCGGATCATTCCGTATAACCCCTGTGACAACTGCCGCATTCCGCCCAAGGAGAAAAAGGAGATGACCATCATCCCACCGGAGAAACTGGGGGTATATCTCAGCGAGGCGGAGAAGTACGGCGTGCTGCCCATGTTCTTCCTGGAGCTGTCCAGCGGCCTGCGGCGGGGGGAGCTGCTGGCCCTCCGGTGGGATGACCTGAATGTGAAGGACCGTATCCTCTCAGTGAGCAAGCAGGTCACCCGCATCGACGGGGAGTTGGTGGTGACGGAGCCAAAAACGAAGAACTCCGTCCGTAAGGTGGCACTGTCCCAGCAGGCGGTGGCCTTGCTGGTGCAGGAGCATGAACAGCATCCGGACAACCCCATCCTGTTTCCGTCGCCCCGCACCGGTGGCTACTGGAGCCCAGATGCGGTGTCCAGGATCAACCGGAAGCTGCTGGCGAAGGCGGGCATCGAGGAGCATGTTCGCTTCCATGATCTGCGCCATACTTTCGCTACTATGGCCCTCTCCAGCGGCGTGGATGTGAAGACGCTGTCCAGCATGCTGGGCCACTACAGCGCCGGATTTACCCTCGACACCTATACGCACATCACCAACGATATGCAAAGAGGTGCAGCGGAGAAAATCGGCGGCTTCATGGAAACGGCCACAGCCAAGCCGGAACCCGAGCCGCCTGACCCGCCGGAGGAGAGCCGGTGCAAGGTGATACCGTTTGAGAGAGTAGGGTAAAATAGTAGGAGATCCCTTTTAAACAAGGGATCTCCTACTGAATTATTTCAACTGAATATGGTAGATCACTCATCATTCCTCATAATCAGTGACCTTTAACTCCTGTACGCAGTTGGTGCGAATATTTTCTTTCGTAAAACCATGCTTTTCAAACAAGCCAGCAATGAATGTAACCCATGCGTCAGTATACAGGTAGTCATTGTGTGGCTCGTCATAAATACAGAATTTTGATATGGTATCGAATTTAGCTTCAGACGATGCTGTAGGACGAACACGAAAGGATTTCCAAAGTAGCGTATGATCGCTTTGAGAAAGCTTTACCCCTGTTTTGTCCTCAACAGATCGAATAACAGCGCTTGGCTTAAGTAAATTTGCATTAGAAACACGCTGTACTACAATTTTATCTTTAATTATGGTGCTGATTCGCTGATAGTTAGCTCGATCTTCCTCACTAAGGCTATTCCAGTGCACAAATTCAACTGCCAGATCATGACGATTGGTATTGCTGATTTTGGGAATTTGCAATAATTTGATGCTATATTCCTGACTATCATAGATTTCCTGGGGAAGATCTGTTTTATACTTATCGATGTATTTTTTTATATCCAGCATATCTTTGGACAGTAAGTCACGCTGAGCCTGCAACTGCTCCTTGGCTCTTAGATGAGAGAACTGCAACGCATATGCAAGACATGTGTTGATTGAATAATCCTCACCAAACAGTGTAACCAAAAAGGATTCATAATTAAAAAGCAGTGCCTGACATTCGCCGAATAGTAAAATATCTAAAGAAGAACTATCCCAGTATCTATGTTCTATTTTGTTTCGGATGCCAATGAAAAAGCGTAAATTTGCAACAACAGGGTCGGTAAGATTCGGATAGGGTTTCCTCATTTTCTGGTATTCCTTAATGCACTCAGTAAGTTCCCATGCCTTTCGCTCTCCGTCGATTTTCTTATAGCGACCATTTTTTTCTTTATAAAAATAGCGTTCTCCAATTTCGCTTTGGAAGTAAGCGTGAAATAATTTAGTCCATGCGATAATCATGAGAATAATATAATTTTCAATTCTAAATTGCACACGTGGGCGATTGTATGTTTCAACTGCGGTTAACGCACTATTGATCGAATTCTCCAAGATGTTTTTTGCCTTTCCCTGACGCAGAACAATCATCGTACTACCTCCCCTTCAAAATAAAAGCCGCATGGGAATACACCCACACGGCTACCTTGGTGGCCCAAAGGCTCACCGTAAAATCATTATAAAGGAGAATGATGGAAAACACAAGAATTTGTCGGATTGACGATGATATTACAGCAGTCACACCAGTTAGGGATGGGTTAGGGATTTGGTGGTTTCAGCAGCCATCCTCAATCGTGCTCCCGCCGCTTTTCTGCCCCTTGAACCGTCGCTGAACAGTAATCGTCTAAACCGAAAAAGCAGAACAAAAAACGCAGAAAAACCGCCTTTTCAGGCGATTTTTCTGCCAAAGGTGGTCGGAGTGCGGGGACTCGAACCCCGGGCCTCCTGCTCCCAAAGCAGGCGCGCTACCAACTGCGCAACACCCCGATATGAAGTTGTGAAACTGTCCGGGCGGTTTCTCCCAAAGCAAGCGCGCTACCAACTGCGCTACACCCGGTTATGGAATTGTTTTATCTGTGGTCTTTCATGTGGTCTTAGCCGTTTTTTGACCAACGGCTTTGCAGAAATAGTTCCCGCTTCTGATGGTGTCCCAGCGGTTTGTGAGGTTGGGCTTTTTCCCTCATGGATGGGCGGGATACGCTCCCAAATCACGCGTGCTGCCAACTACGCTACATTTGGTCATAGATATTTCTCCCGCCCGAGGGCGTTCTTCCCCACATACGTGCGGCAATATACTCTGCGATCCGCCGCGTTGGCACTCTGGCACCATCTTTTACTGGATCGGGGACAGCACGACGGGTTCATTTTATACCTCTCTATTTTACCTGTTTCTCCGCCAAAGTCAAGTCTATTCGCTTCCGGCCGGTATGTCGGAAAGGCCGTCCGGAGGCTATGGGGCCTCCGGACGGCTTGACCAGGTCTCTTCACTTGGAAACGCAGAGTCGATTGTTCTCCACGGTAAGCTTGGCGGTGTCACCGGCCTTGAGGGTGCCGTCCAGCATCTTCTCGGCCACGGCGTCTTCCACCTTGCTCTGGATGGCTCGGCGCAGGGGACGGGCCCCGTACTTGGGATCGAAGCCCTCCTTAGCCAGCTCTGCCACAGCCTCGTCGCTGGCATCCAGGTGGATGCCCATGGTCTCCATCCGGGCGGAGACGGTCTTCAGCATCCGCCGGGCCACTTCCCGGATGTCCTCCTCCGTCAGGGGGCGGAATACGATGATATCGTCGATCCGGTTTAGGAACTCCGGGCGGAAGGTCTGACGCAGCTCCGCCATCACCTGCTCCCGGGCGGTCTCGAACTTCTTTTCAGCGTCAGGATCGGAGTCCCGCTCCTCGGCGGAAAAGCCCAGCTTGCTGCCCATGGCAGTGAGGCTGCGGGCACCGATGTTGCTGGTCATGACGATGACGGTGTTCTTGAAGTCCACCGTCCTGCCCTGAGAGTCGGTGATCCGGCCGTCATCCAGAAGCTGCAGCAGGATGTTCCACACATCCTCGTGGGCCTTTTCGATCTCGTCAAACAGTACCACGGAGTAGGGCTTGCGCCGTACCTTCTCCGTCAGCTGACCGCCCTCCTCGTGGCCCACATAGCCCGGCGGGGAGCCAATCAGACGGGACACTGTGTGCCGCTCCATATACTCGGACATATCGATCCGGATCATGGCGTTCTCATCGCCGAACATGGCCTCTGCCAGGGACTTGCACAGCTCCGTCTTTCCCACGCCGGTGGGGCCCAGGAACAGGAAGGAGCCGATGGGGCGCTTCGGATCCTTCAGACCCACACGGCCCCGACGGATGGCCCGGGCCACGGCCTTTACGGCTTCGTCCTGACCCACTACCCGCTCGTGGAGGGTGTCCTCCATGTGCAGCAGGCGGGTGCCCTCATCCTCCGTCAGACGGGTGACGGGGATACCGGTCCAGCCGGCCACCACGGCGGCAATGTCGTCAGCGTTCACCGGGCGGTGCTGGGTGTTGTTCTTGCGGCGCTTCTCCCGCTCCATCTCCACCTGCTCCTGGTAGTCCTTCTCAATGTCCCGCAGCTTGGCGGCGGTCTCATAGTCCTGCTTCTCGATGGCAGCCTCCTTGTCCTTGGCCAGGGCGGCGATCTTCTCCTCCAGGCTCTTCAGCTCCGGGGAGATCTCCTCCGTTTCCATCCGCACCCGGCTGGCAGCCTCGTCCATCAGGTCGATGGCCTTGTCCGGCAGGAACCGGTCGTTGATATACCGGGCGGAGAGCTTCACGGCGGCCTCCAGGGCCTCGTCGGTGATCTGGAGGCTGTGGTGCTTCTCGTACTTCTCCCGCAGGCCCTTCAGGATCTCCAGAGACGCCTCCTGGCTGGGCTCACCCACCTGCACCGGCTGGAACCGGCGCTCCAGGGCGGCGTCCTTCTCGATATACTTCCGGTACTCGTTCAGGGTGGTGGCGCCGATCACCTGGATCTCGCCCCGGCCCAGAGCCGGCTTGATGATGTTGGCGGCGTCCACGGCGCCCTCGGCGCTGCCGGCGCCCACGATGGTATGGAGCTCATCGATGAAGAGGATCACATTGCCGGACTTCCTGACCTCCTCCAGCAGCTTCTTAATCCGCTCCTCAAACTCGCCCCGGTACTTGGTGCCCGCCACCATGCCGCTGAGGTCCAGGGACAAAAGGCGCTTGTCCAGCATCTCGTCGGGTACGTCGCCCATAACGATCTTCCGGGCCAGACCCTCAGCGATGGCGGTTTTGCCCACACCGGGCTCACCGATCAGGCAGGGGTTGTTCTTGGTGCGGCGGGAGAGAATCTGGATCACCCGCTGGATCTCCCCGTCCCGGCCGATGACCGGGTCCAGCTTGCCGGCCCGAGCGTCGGCGGTCAGGTCCCGGGTGAACTCCTTCAGGGTCTTGTTCTTGCCGTTATCCTCCTTTGCGGGGCTGGTGCCGGAGCGGCCGGGATCGGCGGCCTGACTCCGGGGCATCTCACCCAGCTTCTGCATCAGGGCTGTGTACAGGTGACGGGCATCCACGCCAGCGGTGCGCAGGATGCGGACGGCCATATTGTTGCCTTCCCGCAGGATGCCCGCCAGCAGGTGCTCCGTGCCCACGTAGTTGTAGCCGCCCCGCATGGAGTCCTCCATGGCCAGCTCCACCACCCGCTTGGCGCGGGGGGTGAGGCCCTGGGCGGGATTGCTGCCGGGCAGACCGGCACCCACGCTCTTCTTGATGATCTCCACGATCATGTCATCGGTGAGGCCCGCCTCCGTCAGAACGGTGTGGGCCACGCCCTCCTCTTCCCGGATCAGGCCCAGCAGCAGGTGCTCCGTGCCCACGTAGCCGTGGCCCAGCTCACCGGCTGCCTCCTGGGAAAGCCGCAGGGCCTCCTCCGCCCTGGGCGAAAATTTGTTCTCATTCATAGTGTCTTACCTTCCTTTCCATGGGAAAGTCCCGTTTACTTGTTTTCCTTCTGCTCCTTGTGAGCGGCCTCCAGAGACCTGATCTGGTCCCGCAGCTCCGCCGCCCGCTCAAAGTTCTCCTGGTGCACAGCCTTCTTCATCTCCAGCTTCAGCGCGTTCATCTGGCGCAGATAGGCAAAGCGGCTCTGGTCCTCCTGGCCTACCAGGTCGTCCTTCTTTTCCTGCTTTGCCTCCTGCTGCTGGACAGGAGAGGCGCTCAGGGCCGGCATCTCGGCGAAGAAGTCGTCAAAGGGGTCCTCCAGCATCTTCATTCTCCGCCCCAGCAGGCTGGGCATGGGAGAGAAGAAATCGTCGAAGAAATCGTTTCCAAAGAGGCTGTTCCCGAAGAAGCTTTGCATCATCCGCTGGCTCTGGGCACCCAGCCGCTGGGTATAGCCCAGCTTTTCCGCGCAGTCGCTGCACAGGTGCTTCTCTTCCACATGGCCGTTCACGTTGCTCCGATACACAAAGGTAACTTCATTCTTACCACAATTTTCGCATTTCATAAATCAATTCCTCCTATCATCTGGAAACTGTGCGTGCTTATTGAAACATTTTTCCCCGCTGCCCGGGTCCCGGCTACACCTGCAGGATCAGCACCTGCTTCATGATGTCCGCCCGGACGGTGTCCCGGCTCTCCCGCGGGGCCGCGGCCAGGGCCTTGTCGCCGACGGCGGCCAGAATGCTCCGGCCTGCGTTCTCCTCCAGGGCGCCGGCCTGGACCAGATTGTTCAGGATGGCCCGAGCGGAGGCCAGGTCCACCTGGCTGCCCAGGGTGTTGATGACCTGCATCAGCAGCGTCTGGCGGTCCACCCGGACCCGGGTGATCCGGATGTAGCCATTGCCGCCCCGGCGGCTCTCCACGATATAACCCCGCTCCGGGGAAAAGCGGGTGGACATCACGTAGTTGATCTGGCTGGGTACGCAATTAAATCGCTGGGCCAGGTCATTGCGCTGGACCTCCAGCACACCACCGTCCGTCTCCTCCAAACTCTCCTGCAGGAAGCTGGCAATCAAATCGGAAATCCCCACGGATGATTCCTCCCTTTCCAAAGAACGCCTCGTCTCTTTGACTTTGACTTTCTTTAACCTTTTGTTCTGTGTTTAGTATAACACGCCCGAGCAAAATGTCAAGAGTTGAATTTTGACTTTCTTTGACCTATTTGAAAACAATTTGTGAACAGTTAGTCTTGACAAACGTCATTTTTGGACGCTTTCCCGTATTTTTTCGAAAATTTAACCATAGAATTTGAACGGCTGGTACTTGCTTTTTTTAATTTGTATGCTACAATAGGGGTACAATTCTGATGGAGGTGCTTCCCATGGCTTACAAAATCACTTCTGCCTGCGTGAGCTGTGGCTCCTGCGCGGACGCTTGCCCCGCCGGTGCTATCAGCCAGGGCGATGACCAGTACGTCATCGATGCTGCCGCTTGCCTGGACTGCGGTTCCTGCAGCGACACCTGCCCCAACGGCGCCATCGTCCCCGAGGAGTAATCGAGGATACATAAAAGGTCCGCGAGCCAAAGCTCGCGGACCTTTTTGTCGTTTCGGGAACTGTAAGAAATCTGTAAGAGATTTCTCCATAGAGTTGTAAGAAATTGGTGTTATCCTGCCGGTGTTCCCCGCTGGAGTGAAGAAAGAGTCCCTTTACTCCCGTAATATTGGGGACAGCCGATTTGAAAGGAGACACACGATGAAACACGCTTGGAAGAAGCTGCTGGCAGCAGCGGTGCTGCCCTGTCTGCTGGCGGGATGCGGTGCCCTGGGAGGGCCGGAATCTGAGGTCCCCTCCATGGACCACTTGCTTGGCTTGACCCAGGAACAGCGGCTGGAGGACTACGACTACCTGGTCCAGACGCTGGGGGACAGCTATCTCTGTATGGGTGTCCGAGACCGGGACAACCCGGAGGACCCGTCGGCGGCCATCTTCCAGGCATACCGGGAGATGATCCAGGAAAGCGACAGCGACGAGGTATTCTATTCCGCTGTTTACAGCACACTGTTCCGCCTGGGGACGTACGGCCACCTCTGGATCGTGGAGCCGGATATGTACCGCGCCTACTGTGAGGCCTATGAGGACGGCGGCATCCAGGACCGGGAGCACTGGCGGGAGGTGCTGACGGACCCGGTGACCGTCCGGGGCTATGAAAGACTCCAGACGCTGCTGGATGCCTACGGCGAAGAGGACGGCACGGTCAATTCAGCCGATTCGGAGGAGCCTGCCGCGAACCTCCACACCCTGCTCCTGCCCGGCGGAGACGTGGGGTATGTGAAGATCGACAGCTTCCCGGCGGAATATGAGGACAGCTACGCCACAGACCGGGCGGCCCTGACGGACTTCTACCGCCAGGCGGCGGACTGCACGGATCTCATCATCGACCTGACGGACAACTCCGGCGGAAGCGAGGTCTACTGGCAGCAGCTGCTGGCGGCGCCCCTGACGGACCGTCCCCTCTCCTGCACCAACTATGCCCTGCTGGCGGAGAGCGGCAACAACCGCCCCTATATCCAGGAGGTGTTCTCCCCGGAGGAGCTGCACCCCATCGCGGACCTGCCGGATCTGCCCAAGCTGGAGCGGGACGGAATCCAGGCCGCCACCCACTTTGTGGAGAGCACCCTCTCTGTGGAGCCAGCGGCAGAGCGGGCCCCCTTCCACGGCCGCATCTGGGTGCTGGTGGGGCCGGCGGTCTACTCCGCCAGCGAGTCCTTCGCCGTGTTCTGCCAGGAGACAGGCTTCGCCACCCTGGTGGGCAGTCCCACCGGCGGCGACGGCATCGGGGCTCTGGATCCAGTCTTCCTGCAGCTGCCCAACAGCGGCATCCTGGTGCAGTTCACCATGATGTTCGGCCTGAACGGTGACGGCTCCAGCAGTGAGGAAACGGGCACCACGCCGGACATTCTCTCCCCCGCCGGGGAACCGGCTCTGGTGACGGCCCTGCGGGCCATGGAGGGAGCCGCATGACCGACCACTGTCTGGAGGAAAGCCGCGGCCTTTCCGGAGGAACGCCACAGGGGCTGCCCGCCTGCCCTCCCCCGTCCGCTGAATGCCTGGAGCGGTCCCGGGGCGGGCTCTCCCTCAATCATCTGAAGGCCGTGGCGGTGGCGGCCATGGTGATCGACCATATCGCCTTCGCCTTTGTCCCCGACGGCACCCTGTTGGCGATTCTCCTGCATTCCATCGGAAAAATCACCGGCCCCACCATGTTCTTTGCCGCCGTGGAGGGCTGTCACCACACCAGAAACCTCAACCGGTATCTGCTCCGCCTGGCTGTTTTCGCGCTGGTCAGCTGGTTTCCCTTTCTGTACTTCCACTTCGGCGGCGATCTGGCCGCCATCCAGCTGATGCGCCCCAATGTCATCTATACCATTTTTCTGGGCGTTCTGGCGGTCCGCATCCGCAGGAGCCCGCGCCTCTGCTCTGCCTGGAAGGTCCTGCTGATTTTGCTCCTGTTCATCCTGTCTGTCCCGGCGGACTGGGGCTACACAGGCGTGGTGATTATCCTGGTGTTCGACTATTATTATGGCAGTTGGAAGCACCAGGCGTTTGCCTACTGCATGGTGGTCATGCTGGACATGGGGGTGCTCTCCCTGCTGATCCACCCGTTTTTCGGACTGTTTTACGACCATGTCTTCCAGATCGACTGGGAGCTCTACGCCTACTCCGTCGAGTACGTGGGGGCGTTTCTGCCGCTGCTGCTCCTCTCCCGCTACACAGGCCAGCACGGAACCAGCGGCGGTTTTTCCAAGTGGTTCTTTTATATGTTCTACCCCCTCCACCTGCTGGTCCTGGGCTGGCTCCGGGCCGTGCTGTAAGTCTCGGCCCTCACGACCCGCAGGGGCCTGGACCGGCGGGCGATGAGAGCATCGGCCTGCTGCAGAAACTTCCATCACCCACCGGGCCAGCGGCAGCAAAAAGAGAAGGAGAGAACATGCAGTGGCCGCTCCGCGCCGTCCGCACGATCCGCCACGGGGCAGCAACTACAGGAATCGCAAAAGGCCCAAAGGCCAGACCAAATCGGCGCTTGCACCGATCGTCGCGCGGAGGGCCACTGCACCGGAGCGCGCCCAAGCGGCCTTTTCTTTTGAACCGTGCCCCCCATTGCAAGAATGATGATCTTCCATTATAATATGAATATAGACATCATCCAATGGGGGGATCGACTTGCAGCACTGGGAACTCCTCTGCCCCGGCGGACTCTCCTTCGTCTGCGATGACGGCCTGTTCCAGCCCAGTACCGACTCCTTTCTGCTGGGCAGCTTTCCCCGGCTGAAGCCGGGGCTTCGGGTGTGCGACCTGGGCAGCGGCACCGGACTGCTGGGCCTTCTGCTGTTCCAGCGCCAGCGGGCACTGTCCGTCACCGGTGTGGAGCTGCTGCCGGACGCCGTCCGCTTGGCGGAGCAGGCCGCCGCCCGGAACGGCCTGGCAGACCGCCTGATCTTCCGCCGGGGAGACCTACGAAAGATCCGCGGCCTGCTGCCCGCCGGTGGCTTTGACTTGGTGGTGTGCAACCCTCCCTACTATCCCGCCGGGTCCGGCAGGCTGCCGGAGACTGAGGCCCTCCGGGCTGCCCGGTCCGAGACTGGCTGCACCCTGGAGGATATCTGCACGGCAGCAGCCTGGCTGCTGCGGTGGGGCGGGAGCTTCTGCCTGGTCCACAAGCCGGAGCGGCTGGCGGACCTGTGCTGCGCCCTCCGGGCCCGGGGACTGGAGCCCAAGCGGCTGCGCCTCGTCTGCCGCCGGGCGGGGGACGCCCCTTCCCTGCTGCTGTTAGAGGCCCGCCGGGGCGGACGGCCCGGGCTGGACATCGCCGCCCCCCTCTGCCTGGAGGACGGGACCGGCCGCCCCACGGCGGAGCTGGACAACGCCTATTTCCGAACAAAGGAGACGAACGCATGAGCGGTACGCTGTATCTGGTGGCCACGCCCATCGGCAACCTGGGGGACTTCTCTCCCCGGGCAGCGGAGACGCTGGGAGCCGTGGACTTCATCGCCGCGGAGGACACCCGGGTCTCTGTGAAGCTGCTGAATCACTTTCAGATCAAAAAGCCCCTGGTGAGCTACCACGAACACAACCATGCCGCTGCGGGCCAGGCCATCCTGCAGCGGCTGCTGGCTGGGGAGTCCTGCGCTCTGGTGACGGACGCCGGTACACCGGCCATCTCCGATCCCGGAGAGGATCTGGTGCGGCTGTGTGCCGAAAATGGGGTGGAGGTGCTCTCCATCCCCGGCTGCTGCGCGGCAGTGAATGCCCTGGCGGTCAGCGGCCTGCCCACGGGGCGGTTCACCTTTGAGGGCTTCCTCACCGTCAACAAGAAAAGCCGCCGGGAACGGCTGGACTCTCTGAAAAACGAGGAGCGGACCATGATCTTCCACGAGGCGCCCCACAAGCTGCGCGCCACGCTGGAGGACCTGCGGGAGACCTTCGGCCCGGACCGGCGGGTGGCCCTGTGCCGGGAGCTGACGAAGCTCCACGAGGAGACTGTGCGCACCACCCTGGGAGAAGCGGCGGCCTATTACCAGGAAAACACCCCCAAGGGAGAATACGTGCTGGTGGTGGCGGGCAGCCCGCCCCGGGAGACCGCCGCCGTCACGCTGGAGGAGGGGACGGAGCAAGTCCTGCGGCTGGTGGCCCAGGGAATCCGGCTGAAAGATGCCGCCCGGGAGGTATCGGCCCACACGGGTCTTTCCAAAAACGAGCTGTACGCCGCGGCCCTGGAGCGGTCATGACCCGCGCAGGACATGCAGCGCAGAAGACGCCCATGCGGAGAACTCCGCATGGGCGTCATGTTTTCAGCGCACAGGGCGCTCACAGCTCTTTCAATTCTTTCAGGCACTTGGGGCAGATATTCTTCCCCTTGAATACCGTGATGTCTTTGGTGGCGTCGCAGAAAACGCAGCTGGGCTTGTATTTTTTCAGAATGACGGACGAGCCTTCCACATAGATTTCCAATGCATCCTTCTCGCCGATATCCAGCGTCCGGCGCATCTCGATAGGGAGCACGATCCGTCCCAGTTCATCCACCTTTCTGACAATTCCCGTTGATTTCACGATGTATCTCCTTTTTCAGCAATATGTCCTAACTATCCATTTATAAGAACATATCACAGACGGTCGCATTTTGTCAATTTGATTCCAAAAATAAAGTGAATTTACCAATTTGCTTTTCCGAAATCTCAGCTGGCCTCTTCATATTTTTTGAGAAGCTGCCGGGTATCCGTCACAAACACAGGGGGAATGACAATGGCAATGACCTGGATCTGGACCGGGATGGTGGTGCTGTCCCTGGTCTTCGGCCTGTTCACCGGAAATCTGGACGCCGTGGCCGACGCGGCTATGGACGGCGCCGCCTCCGCCGTGGAGCTCAGTGTCTCCATGGCCGGCATTCTGTGCCTGTGGAGCGGCGTCATGGAAATCATGAATGTCTGCGGCCTCTCTGCCGGATTGGCCCGGGCCTTCCGGCCCATTCTGCGGCGACTGATGCCCCAGGCCAGCCGGGATGAAAAAACGTTGGCGGCACTCTCCGCCAACGTGTCCGCCAATCTGCTGGGACTGGGCAACGCCGCCACGCCCCTCGGGATCCAGGCGGCCCGACGGATGGCCCGCGGCTGCAGCGGCACCGCCAGCGACGAACTGTGCCTGCTGGTGGTGCTGAATACCGCTTCCATCCAGCTGCTGCCCGCCACCATCGCCTCCGTCCGCAGCGCCAGTGGAGCCCAGTCTCCCTTCGACATCCTGCCGGCGGTGTGGCTGGCCTCGGCCCTGTCGGTGGTGGTTGGCGTTCTGACGGCCAAATTCCTGGCCGCCGTGGGGAGGTGCCGGCGTTGAATCTCAGTTCTCTGGTGATCCCCGTACTGCTGGCCGGGGTGGCCCTCTACGGCATGGGGAAGCGGGTGGATGTCTACGGCGCCCTGACCCACGGGGCCGAAGAGGGGCTCACGGTCCTGCTGAAGGTCCTGCCTGCCCTGGTGGGACTGCTGACCGCCGTGGCCATGTTCCGGGCTTCCGGCGCCCTGGAGTGGCTCACGGGCCTCTGCGCCCCGGCGCTGGAGTTTCTGGGCATTCCGCCGGAGACCACGCCGCTGATGCTGGTGCGCCCCGTATCCGGCAGCGGCGCCCTGGCAGTCGGCTCGGACCTCATCGCCACCTACGGCCCCGACAGCTACATCGGCCGGGTGGCCGCCGTGATGCTGGGCAGCACGGAAACCACATTCTACACCATCGCCGTGTACTTCGGCTCTGCCGGGATCATCCGCACCCGGCACACGGTCCCGGCAGCCCTGGCCGCGGACCTGACGGGGTTTCTGGCCTCCGCCTTCGCGGTGCGGCTGTTCTTCGGCGCCTGATGGGGCGGCGTCCCGCGCCGTCAAGCTGCGCTGAGATAAGGCTCCAGCACAGCGGCGCCGCCGTAGGCGGAGGCGAACTCACCGTCCACCAGATACCGCACCTCTTCCACTGCCCGCAGGGACAGCAGGGAGTCCGCCAGTGCCCGGAGGGCCAGGGACAGATCCGCCCCCTCCGGCAGACCCGGCAGAGCCGCCGTGGGCAGGTCCACATAGCACGTGCTCTCTTCCAGCCGGACGGAAGTTACCTGGAATCCCTCCGGAATGGCGGAGAGCCAGTCCTTTTCCTCCGTCCCCTCCAGCAGGGCCTTGACCACGGCCCCGGCCTGCGTGTCCCCCTCGTACAGGTCCAGTGTCATCTCCACCGGCGTCAGGCCGCCGGTCTCATCCAGAAAGTACAGGGTGGCGTTCAGCGTGTCGATCACATCCTCGTTGCTGGAAAACAGGACATCCCTGGCTGTGAAGATCTGCCGGTCTCGGTAGGCCAGCGGCTGGCCCCGGACCGTCACGCTGACAGCGGAGATCTCCGGCAGCTGGGTCAGCGTCAGGGTGATGGCATAGTCTGCCAAGGCCAGCGCCACGCCGGAAAGCAACCGGTAGCGGGAGGAGAGGTCCACCTTGGCCCGGGTACCATCCAGCTCCAGGGACAGCAGGGTAGTCTCCTCTGGAATGGCGCTGGTGAGGGCGGCGTCCTCCGGTCCCGCCAGCAGCTCCGTCACCAGATACTCCGCCAGCTCCCGGGTGTCCCGCACCTCGCCCGACTCGATGTACAGCGGCTCCGCCCGCAGGGCATCGCCGCCAGGGGCGTCGGACAGATCCGCCTCCAGGAAATAGAGGTCGTATGTCTCGCCCTCGCCGGAAATGCGGGGCTGTCCCCAGCCGAAGGCTGCCAGAAGGGCGGCGCACAGCAGCACGGCAATCCATCGCTTTTTCATGTCTGGCCGCCTCCTTCCCGCCAGGGCCAGCGGACGGTGAAAACTGCGCCGCCTCCAGGACGATTGGCCGCCTCCACAGTGCCGCCCCGCTTTTCCACCGTGTCCCTGACGATGGCCAATCCCAGACCCGTGCCGCCGGCAGCGCGGGACCGTGCCTTGTCCACCCGATAGAACCGCTCAAAGATCCGGGGCAGGTCCTCTTCCGGGATGCCGGCGCCGTTGTCCTCCACCGTCAGCACCACCTGATCCCCCTCCCGAAACAGGGAGACCTGGACCGTGCTGCCCGGCGGCGTGTACTTCACGGCGTTGTCCGTCAGATTATAGATGATCTGGTGGATCTCATCCCGGGTGGCCAGCATCGTACAGGTCCCCTCCGCCCGATAGGTCAGTTCCGTTCCCTTCTCCTGGGCCACCAGGCTCATCATCCGCATCACCTGCTCCAGCACCGGCAGCGCGTCCACCACCACCGGCCGCTCCAGCACGTTGCTGTCCAGCCGGGTCAGGCGGAGCAGATCCTCTGTGATACGGGAGAGGCGCTCCGCCTCCTGCCCGATGTCTGTGACAAATTCCCGGGCCGTCTCCCGGTCGATGTTCTCCGTCTGGAGGATGGAGTCCGTCAGCAGCCGGATGGCCGCCAGGGGCGTTTTCAGCTCGTGGGAGGCGTCGGACACAAAGCGGCGGCGGGCGTTCTCCGTAGTCTGGAGGCGGTCCGTCAGGCTGTTGAACTCCTGGGCCAGCTGGGCGATCTCGTCGCGTCCGGGCACCTCCGCCCGGTGGCTGTAAGCGCCCTCCCGCACCTCCCGGATGGCGGTGAGCAGCTGGCCGATCTTCCGGGTCAGCGCCCGGGACAGCAGGCCGCTGAGACACAGCACCACCACCGCGATGCCGGCGGAGAGCCGCAGTAGATTGCCCTGCAGCCCCTCCAGCAGAGCGGCCTGCTCCGTGTCATACTCGTATGCGTATACGGCGCCGATGATCTGGTTCTGGTACAGCACCGGCGAGGCCGCCCGGCTGCGGAAGGCCCCGTCCCGGTAGCTGCTGGAGAACACGTCGTTCCCCAGCAGGGCCTGGACGATCTCTGTGTAGAAGCTGTACTCCCCCAGGGCGTCGTTGGTCTCCCGGGTATCGTAGAGGACCTTGCCCGCACTGTCCGTCACCAGGATGCGGCTGAGGCCCGTCTCCTCCACCACCGCCATGGCCTGGGACACATTCTCCTCGGTCAGCCGGTCCAGGCCGGACAGGGAGTAGACCATCACGGACACGCTGCTCTGGAGCGTGGTTGCCTTGGAGCGGAACACCAGATCCTGCGATACCCGCAGCGGATAGGTGTTCAGCAGCAGCAGCACGCCCGCGATAATCAGGATATAGCTCAGGCCGAACTTGAACTGCAGGCTGTCCCAGATCCTGCCCTTATCCTTTGAAATAGTATCCAACTCCCCACTTGGTCATAATATACTCCGGCTCCGCCGGGTTCTTCTCCAGCTTCTCCCGCAGGCGGCGGATGTGGACATCCACCGTCCGGTAGTCCCCGGCGTAGGCATAGCCCCACACCACGTTCATCAGATTCTCCCGGCTGTACACCCGCCGGGGATTGCGCATCAGCAGCTCGATCAGATCGTACTCCTTGGCGGTCAGATCCACGGTCTTTCCATCCCGGATGGCCACCCGCTCCTCCGTGTTCAGGGACAAGTCCCCCGCGGTCAGGACGGCGCCCCGGTTCCGCTGCGTGCCGGCGGCCCGCCGCAGCAGCGCCCGAACCCGGGCCTTCAGCTCCAGAATGTTGAAGGGCTTTGTAACGTAGTCATCCGCTCCGCACTCAAAGCCCATCAGCTTGTCCGCGTCCTCGCTCTTGGCGGTGAGCATGATGATGGGCACATTGGAGAACTCCCGGATCCGCATACATGCCTCCTGCCCGTCCAGCTCCGGCATCATCACATCCAGAATGATGAGATCGAAGCGGCCGTTGCGGGCCAGCTCCACGGCGGAGGCACCGTCATAGGCGCACTCCACCTCGTACCCCTCGTTCTCCAGATTGAATTTCACGCCCTTGACCAGCAGCTTTTCGTCATCAACCACCAGAATCCTCATTTGTCACCTCTCCTTTGCCGTTGTCCACAGTGACGCGGTCCTCCAGCTCGGCGAATTTCGCCTCTCCGATCCCGCTCACCTCCATGATCTCCTCAATGCTCCCGAAGGGGCCGTTGGCCTCCCGGTACGCGATGATCCGGCGGGCCAGGCTCTCCCCGATGCCGGGCAGCGTGTCCAGCTCCTCCGCCGTGGCAGTGTTCAGATCCACCGGCGGGAAGTCCGGGGCGATCTCCTCCCGGGGGACCTCCGCCTCTGTCTCAATGACTACGCCCGGGACGCGATCCTGCCGATCCCGAAGAGACAGGCCCGCCAGGGCGCACAGGAACACCGCCGTCAGCCCCAGCAGAATGATCTCACTTTTTGTCGGCCTTCCCCGTCCACTCACTGTTGAACTCCCACCCGTTTTTTGATATACTATGAATTGAAATGTCGAACCGCGGCGCTTTTCGGCGCCGCTGCCGCGCGATGCAAGTTGATTATACCACAGATGGTAGGAGTTTGATATGAAAACACACCGCTTTTTCTCTGTTTTTTTGCTGCTGATCCTGGCGGTCTCCCTGCTGACAGGTCCTGCCTCCGCCGCAGAGGTGCCTGACCCCGCCATCCAGGCCAAGGCTGCCCTGCTGGTGGACGCCAACACCGGCCGCATGGTCTATGGAAAGAACGAGCACGAGGAGCTCTATCCCGCCAGTCTCACCAAGATCATGACCGCTCTGCTGACGCTGGAGGCAGTGGACAGCGGGCAGCTGTCCATGGACCAGCCAATCACTGTTACGGAGAGCGCCCTGGAGGGGCTGGCGGCGGATGGCAGCACCGCCGGCATCCGGGCCGGGGAGGTGCTGACGGTGGAGCAGCTGCTGGAGTGTATGCTGATCGTCTCCGCCAACGAGGCGTGCAACATTCTGGCGGAGCAGGTCAGCGGCAGCGTGGACGCCTTCGTGGGCGCCATGAATGAAAAGGCTGCGGCTCTGGGGTGTGAGAACACCCACTTCGTCAACACCACCGGCCTGCATGACAGCCAGCACTACACCTCCGCCTGGGACTTGTACCTTATCACAGCGGAGGCCCTGAAGCATGACGACTTCCTGCGGATCTGCGATATGAAGAGCGCCACCATCCCCGCCACCAATCTCAGCGAGGAGCGGGTGCTCCACTCCACCAACTACCTGATCTCCAACTGGCGGGCCTTGGGATATCTGGACAGCCGGGCCCACGGCGTCAAGACCGGCTCCACCTCCGATGCCGGCCACTGCCTGGTATCCACTGCCGCGGAGGGCAGCCTCTCCTTCATCAGCGTGGTGCTGGGGGCCGAATCCGTGACCTTGCCCAGCGGCGGCACCCAGGTCCAGAGCTTTTCCGAGACCTCCCGTCTCTTCGACTGGGGTTTTGAGAACTTCTCCTATCAGACGGTGCTGGAGGAGGCTGAGCTGGTGAAGGAGGTCAGCGTGGCGCTGTCCAAGGTGGACCATGTGTCCGTCCATCCGGCGGCGGATGTGGAGCTGTTGCTGCCCAAGGGCACTGATCCCGCCTCTCTGGAGCGGACGCTGGACCTGGAGAGTCCTGTGGACGCTCCGGTCACCGAGGGGCAGGTGCTTGGCACTCTCTCCCTCTCTCTGGAGGGAGAGGTGTTGACCACGGTGGACCTGCTGGCCTCCCATGATGTGGAGGCCTCCGGCCTGCTGCTGTTTTGGCGGAACGTGCGGAACTTCTTCAGTTCCACCGCGGTGAAGGTGGTTGGCATCGCGTTGCTGGTGCTGGCGGCGGCGCTGATCGTCTGGAAGCTGACGGTAGGCCGCCGGCGCTACCGGTACGGCCGTAGCGTACCCCGCCGCCGCGGGGGCGGCTACCGGGGCCGGAGGCGACATTGACACAAAAGGGCCCTGGGGCAGCAGTGAACCGCGCCAGATAGTGCGGACAGCATAAAAAGGCTTTCATGTATGGAATTTTAAGCGGAGAGGCGCAACGTAAGCGGCGCCTCTCCAGTTTTTAACTGGATACGTTCATGGTTGTAGAAGTGAATGTAGCGGTTAATCAGTTCGTTGGCTCCTGAGAGAGTGGCGGGTTTGCGGCGGTAGATACATTGCCATAGCATTGTCATAACCATTTCCTCATCTTGACATGGAAAGTATAATTCCATATTTTGTCAGGTCAAAGTATGCTTGCCAGGTGTACTGGAACCCCTGGTCGCTGTGGATTTGCAACTCTGCAGCGGCCCTCTTTTTCTCCTTGCGCATGACCAGGCGAATGGTGTCCAACACTAGGTTGATGGTTTGCTTTGTGCTGGTCTTGTAGGCAACAATGCTGTTATCATAAAGTTCCCAGATCATGGACAGATACTGTACGCCCTGCTTGGTGTGGATGTAGAAAATATCCGTCGCCCATTTGCTGTTGGGTCTGTCCGCATGAAACCGACGGTTCAGCAAGTTTTCGTATTGATTGCCTGCTGCCCTAGATTGCCCCATTTTCTGCGCCGCCGGATTTCCGCAAGCAATTCGTATTTCTCCATGATACGCAGTATGGTCTTGGGATCACGGTGGATGTCCCGCTTTTTCAGCTCCAGACACATCCTGCGACAGCCATGTGTACGAAAGCTGCGCTCCCTCTGTTCCGCAATGATTTCTGCAAGGGCCGCGTCTTTCTCCGGCCTACCCAGACGATGGACGAAATCGTAGTATCCGCTTCGGGATATCTGAAAAAATCGAAACATAACGGATATTCATTTCGGTGCCGGTAGATCACTGCGTATTTTGCCCTTGACCTCGCTTTCTTCCTGTAGAGCGCAGAAAATCCCGCAATCGTTCGTTTTCCATCTTTGTAGGGATGGGGATGTTTTCAGACGATCTCGATGGCTTTCCTACCGGAGAGAGGGGCAATCGTCATCTCTAGAATGCACAAGGGCTTCCACACCTGATGGATGGCCTGGGCATGGTGCTCCAAGGAGTCCCTCAGCGCGTACTTTACCGCCAGTTTCTCGGTGGCAGTCCGCCTTTCCCGGTTATCCTCCAAAACCCGTACCGTGCCAAAGACCATCACACTGCAGAAGTAGGTCGTCCTACGGATCAGCTCCAGCTTATGCCCCGTCGTACACATAGCTGAGCCGCACCGTGTAGGAGTATCCGCCATCCTCGGCCAGGGCCAGCACGCCGGAGGTTCCCCGCTCCACGACGGCGCGGCACTCCTCCGACGGCAGGACCTGGCGTTTTCTGCGCATTTCCCGGGACATGAACACGCCTTGTTAGCTAAACAAAAATACGCCTTGACTCCATTCTTTCCCTGGCCTGACAGAATGGAGCAAGGCGTTTACTCGGTGGTAACCTTAAATCGCCATATTAAGATAGCACATGAAGATAGCACATGAGAAGTGGAAGGTCAATGCTGGCAGGAAGTTCTGAAATATCTGCGCGTTTACCAGTTGGTTTCTAAGCCTTGACGCCCCGGATGAAGCCGTCCATCAGGCCGGTCAGATGGTCCTCCAGCATGGAGGTGGCCGTCTTGACGTCCCGGGCGCAGATGGCCTCCAAAATCTGCTGGTGGCCGGACTGGAGCTGCCGCAAACTGGTCGCGTCCGTCAGGGCGGAGAAGCGGAACCAGTTGCGCATATTACACTGCTCCCATAGCTTCAGTAGCACCTGATTTCCCGTGGCATCGATGATGGCCCGGTGAAACAGGGTGTCACAGTCCGTGAACTGCCGCAGATCTCCCCGGTTGGCGCAGTCATCCATCTCCAGCAGGATGGTGCGCAGATGCTCCACCAACTCCGCCATCCGCTGGTCGTCCAGCTGGATGATGGCGTCTCGGATGCTCTTAGACTCCAGGCAGATCCGCACGCTGTAGTTGTCCCGGACATCCTTCTCCGTCAGCGTCCGGATCCGGGATCCCTTGAAGGGCACCGTCTCCACCAGCCCCATGGCCTCCAGATCCCGGATGGCCTCCCGTACAGGGCCCTGGGACACTCCCAGCTCCTTGGCCCAATAGGTTTCAATGATCCGGTCCCCCGGATTCAGCTTCCCGGAAAAAATCGCCTCCCGGATGGCGTTGCGAATCTCCTCCCGGAACACCTGCCGGTGGGAGACGGAATCTATGCCCTCTCTCGGCACATCCAATCCCTCCATCTGCTGGAAAATCCGCCAAAAACGGCGGATTTTTTGCTCTTATTGAGATTCTATTATATGGAACCCGCCAGAAAAAGTCAATTCTTCCAGAGAAATTCACATTCTGCACAAAACCCGGCCGAAGATTTGTCAAATCCCATAGATTATAAATACTTGATTATCGATAATTCGGGTGTTAAACTGTAAACAAATGCGGGCCGCGCTTCTAATGGCACCCACGGCCCCTAATTCTGTTTTGGAGGTGCATCCTTTCATGATTGATCGTGAAACCGGACTTTGGATCTATAACAAGATGAATGAGATCCGGGACTTTGAGGAGACAGCCTGGACGCTGTTCACCGAAAACAAGCTGCGGGGCTCCGTTCATCTATACACCGGCGAGGAGGCTGTGGCAGCCTCTGTCTGTGCTCAGCTGACGGACGAGGACTACATCGCATCCACGCACCGGGGGCACGGCCACTGCATCGCCAAGGGCGCAGAGCTGGACCGGGCCCTGGCGGAGCTGATGGGCAAGGCCACCGGCTACTGCAAGGGCCGCAGCGGCTCTATGCACATCGCCGACTTCTCCAAGGGCAATCTGGGCGCTAACGCCATCGTGGGCGGTGGCATCCCCATCGCCACCGGCGGCGGCCTGGCCATCAAGATGCAGAACCGGAAAAACGTCTCCGTGGCCTTCTTCGGTGACGGCGCCTCCAACCAGGGCACCTTTCACGAGTCCATCAACCTGGCGGCGGTGTGGAAGCTGCCGGTGATCTACGTGTGCGAGAACAACCAGTTCGGCATGACCGTACCCACCTGGCAGTCCACCTCCGTGGAGAACATCGCCGACCGAGCCGCCGGCTATGGCATCCCTGGCGAGGTGGTAGACGGCAACGATGTGGTGGCCGTGTATGAGGCATTTGCCCGGGCCAAGGAGCGGGCTCTGAAGGGCGAGGGTCCCACCCTGCTGGAGTGCAAGACCTACCGCTGGCGTGGCCACTGGACCGGCGACCCGGAGCCCTACCGCACTCGGGAGGAGGTCGAGGAATGGAAGGAGAAGCGGGACCCCATCAAGCTGTTCCGCGCCTATCTCACCCGGCACAAGCTGGCCACCCGGCAGGAGCTGGACGACATCGAGGCTGCCGCCGCCAAGAAGATGGAGGCCGCTGTGGAGTTCGCCATGAACAGCCCGGAGCCCGATCCGGCCCATGTTCTGGACGACGTGTTCTATGAAGGTTAAGGGGGTACGAGACAATGGCTAAGCTTTCTTATTCGCAGGCGATCCGGGAGACCATCGCCCAGGAGATGCGGCGGGACGAGCGGGTCTTCGTCATGGGCGAGGACGTGGAGAAGCTGGGCGGCGTGTACGGCTGCACCCGGGACCTCTACAAGGAATTCGGCACGGACCGGGTCCGCAACACCCCCATCTCTGAGTCCGCCATCATCGGCGCCGCCCTGGGCGCCGCCTCCGGCGGGATGCGCCCCATCGCAGAGCTGATGTACTGGGACTTCGCCTTTGTGGCAGCGGATCAGATCTTCAACCAGGTAGCCAAGACCCGGTACGTATTCGGCGGCCATGCCAAGATCCCCCTGGTGATCCGGGGCCAGCAGGGCACAGGCCGCGGCAACGCCGCCACCCACTCCCAGTCCCTGGAGAGCCTGTTCATGCACATCCCGGGGCTAAAGGTGGTCTGCCCCTCCACTCCCGCCGACGCCGCAGGGCTGCTGCGCACCGCCATCCGGGACGACAACCCCGTCTGCTTCTTCGAGCACAAGGTGCTCTACGCTACCAAGGGTGAGGTGTCCGACGACCCGGATTTCTGCATTCCCTTCGGCAAGGCAGACATCAAGCGGGAGGGCACAGACGTGACCATCGTGGCCAACCTGCTGTATGTGAAGCGGGCTCTGGAGGCCGCCGACGAGCTGGCCAAGGAGGGCATCTCCGCTGAGGTCATCGACCCCCGGACCCTGGTGCCCTTTGACTACGACACCGTAGCGGAGAGCGTGAAAAAGACCGGCCGCCTAGTAGTGGTCCACGAGGCCCATCAGAACAACGGCTGGGGCGCCCAGGTGGTGTCTCAGGTGAGCCAGATGGTATTTCCCTATCTGGACGCCGCCCCTGTCCATATCGGCGCCAAGGCCTGCCCCCTTCCCTTTAACCTGGGGCTGGAACAGGCGGTGCTGCCCAGCGTGAAGGATATCGTGGACGCCTGCAAGGCGTCCCTGTACCGCTGAGAAAGGAGCAGACGACATGGCTTCTGTCATTATCATGCCCAAGCAGGGCCTTTTGATGGAGGAGGGCACCATCACCAAGTGGCTGGCGAAAGAGGGCGAGCAGACCACTGAGGGCGCCCCCCTCTTTGAGATGGAGACCGACAAGCTGACCATCACCATGGATTCCACCGCCACCGGCACCGTGCTGAAAATCCTGCATCCCGAGGGGGACACGGTCCCCATCACCCAGCCCATCGCCATCGTGGGCCAGCCCGGTGAGGACATCTCCGGCCTGCTGGGCGGTGAAGCTCCTGCTGCCGCCCCCGCCGCCGCTGCACCCGAGGCACCTACCGCCGAGGCCGCTCCCGCCCCGCAACCTGTCGTGGAGCACGCCCCCGGTGAGCGTGTCTTCTCCTCTCCCAGAGCCCGTCTCCGGGCAGAGGAAAACGGCGTGGACATCGCCGCCGTCCCCGGCTCCGGGCCGGACGGCCTGGTGGTGGAGCGGGACGTGCAGAACTACATCGCCAACCAGCCCACCGTGACGCCGCTGGCCGCCAACCAGGCCCGCATCCAGGGCATTGACCTCTCCGGCCTCACCGGCACCGGCCCCAACGGCAAGATCACCACAGAGGACTTGCACATCGCCAGTGCCGCGGTAGAACCCGCACCCGCAGCGGAGCCCATCCCCGGTCAGCTGACCCGGGGCACCCGCACCGAAGCCATGAGCGGGATGCGCAAGGCCATCTCCCGGAATATGCTGACCAGCAAGTCCACCAATGCCCAGACCAACCACCGGATGGTGGTGGACATGACGGCCGCCGTGGCCCTGCGGCGCCAGTACAAGGCCCTGGGCATCAAGATCTCCTACAACGACATCATTGTCCGGGCCTGCGCCAAGGCGCTCCAGGACTTCCCCATCGTCAACGCCAGCGTGGACGGCAGCGACATCGTCTACCATGATTATGTAAATATCGGTACTGCCGTCTCCGTCCCCGGCGGGCTGATCGTGCCTGTGATCCGGGACGCCGACATCATCGGCCTCACCGGCATCGCCGCCAAGTCCGCGGAGCTCATCGAGAAGGCCCGGGAGGGCAGGCTGACCGAGGCCGACTATCACGGCGGCACCTTCACTGTGTCCTCCCTGGGCATGTTCGACCTGGATGACTTCGTGGCCATTATCAATCCCCCTGAGTCCGCCATCCTGGCCGTGGGCAAGATCGCCAAGACCCCCGTGGTGGTCACCGATGACGAGGGCGAGGACCAGGTGGTCATCAAGTCCATGTGCGCCCTGTGCCTGAGCTATGACCACCGGATCATCGACGGGGCCGAGGCCGCCAAATTCCTGCAGAAGCTGAAGAGCTATCTGCAGAATCCCATCCTGCTGATCTGAGGAGGCGCCTATGCAGAAATTTGATGCCATCGTCGTGGGCGGCGGCCCCGGCGGCTACGAGTGCGCCATCCGCCTGAGCCAGAACGGCCTGAAGACCGCCCTGGTGGAGGAGGCGGAGCTGGGCGGTACCTGCCTGAACCGGGGGTGCATCCCCACCAAGACGCTGCTCCACTCCGCCGATATCTATCACGACGCCAAAAACGGCGCCCCCTTCGGCGTCAGCGCCGACAACGTCACCTTCGACTACGCCAAAATCATTGAGCGGAAGAACGCCGTCTCCAAGCAGCTGAGCAACGGCGTGGCCTTCCTGGAGAAGAGCCACGGCGTCACGGTGTTCGCCGACCACGCCACCCTGACGGACCGACAAACGGTCCATCTGGCCGGCGGTGAGGACCTGACCTGCGACCACCTGATCGTGGCCACTGGCTCCAGCCCCGCCCGGGTCCCCATTCCCGGCGTGGACCTGCCCGGTGTGGTGGATTCCACCGGCCTGCTGAACATGACCACGTGCCCCAAGCACATCATCATTGTGGGTGGCGGCGTCATCGGCGTGGAATTCGCCACCTTCTTCTATCGCCTGGGCGTTCCGGTCACCATTGTGGAGATGCTGGACCGGCTGCTGGGGCCCCTGGACAAGGATGTCACCAGCTTCGTGGAAGCGGAGCTGAAGTCCTGCGGTGTGGAGCTGGTGCTGGGTGTGAAGGTGGAGTCTATCGAGGACGGCCTGAAGGTCCACTACGCCTCTGTCAAGGACGGCGCCAAGGGCACTGTGGAGGGCGACGTGGTGCTGATGGCCGGCGGCCGAGCCCCCAATACCCGGGGCATTGGCCTGGACACCATCGGCGTGAAAATGGACCGGAAGGGCTTTGTGGAAGTGGATGGTCTCTGCCGCACCAATGTACCCGGCGTGTACGCCATCGGCGACATCAACGGCAAGATGCAGCTGGCCCATGTGGCCTCCGCCCAGGGCCTGCTGGTGGCGGACCACATCGCCGGAAAACCCTGCAAGCAACTGCACTATGAGCGCATCCCCTCCTGTGTCTACTGCAATCCCGAGACCGCCATGGTGGGCCTTACAGAGGAGCAGGCCCGGGCCACCGGCCGGGATGTAGGCGTAGGGACATTCAGCCTCTCCGGCAACGGCAAGGCCCTGACCATGGGCGAGAACAAGGGCTTCGCCAAGTTTGTCTACGACAAGGCCACGGATGAGATCCTGGGCTTCCACATCATCGGCCCCCGGGCCACGGACCTGGCGGCCGAGGTGGCCGCGGTTATGGAGTGCGAAGGCACGGTGGCGGAGATTGGCCGCACCGTTCATCCCCACCCGACGATCAGCGAGGTGGTGATGGAGGCGGCCCACGTGTGCCACAGCACCTGCGTCAACGCCCCCAAGCCCCGAAGATAAAAACAGATCGTGCCCCGGCAGATGCCGGGGCACAGCGTACATTTTATATTTAAAAAGGAGACAAGAATCATGGATGCTTTTTCCGCTTCCCTG
>ERZ773258.236-NODE-236-length-70999-cov-14.151274_pt1 | contig 70999 bp, 64 predicted proteins | sample MGYA00511962_ERZ773258 | MGnify/ENA primary metagenome ERZ773258 (study PRJEB29015, sample SAMEA2737755) | human gut metagenome | biome: human gut; feature: human-associated habitat; material: faeces | place: China | collected 2012 ... | reverse complement strand
TCACATAGGCTGAACAGAAACCCGTTGCCTCAGCCACATCCTTGGAACTGGCACCTTTGGCCCGCAGTTCCAGTGCTTTCAATCTGGCCTCGGCTCTTTTATCTTTATTTTCCTTGCGTGCCTGCTCAATCGCTTTTATTTCTTCACCGCTGAATTGATATCTGGAAGCCATATTTATCACCCAGATATAGTATATCATATCACTGCAATTATTTGAAACGTTTTATTAAGAAATAGTATTATTCGATATTTTTAGAACATTTTTGACTGATAAAACAGGAATTTAGCCATGTTCGTGGATAAACAGAAACCATTATAATCCACTAAAGTACACCCAGTTCCAGATAGCGTGCAAAACTCAAAATCCATTGGGCTGATCCCCCGTGCGGGTTCGACCCCCGCCACCGGCACCAAACCAATATAATCCGAACCAAATCTTCCCTGCGGGAGATGGGTTCGGATTATTTGTTTTCTTTGAGAGGTTCGAGGAAACACATTTCCGAAACGGCGTTGTCAAGCGGGCGGAATCCAAGCCGCGAGGTTCAAGGAAAAAGAAACGGATTTGGATAGCCGGGGTACGATTGCCTGACAGTTCCTTTTTATTGTTTGAAAAACGCTACCACGACAGCGCCGGGACCTGCATGGGTTCCGATTACGCTTCCTACGGTCGTGTAGCGGACTTCTTTCAGGTTGCCTTCCCAAATGTGACGGCTGTCCTCAATATATTTCAGCAGCAGCGCGTCAGAGATCCCACTATAGCCAAGCAGAACCGGCTTGCTGAAATCAATGCCGCCGGCCTTATCAATCTCCTGAATGAGCAGATTGTTTCCCATTTTAGAGCCGCGCGCTTTTCCCAGCAGGTGGATCTCACCGTCAATGACGGAAAGCACAGGCTTGATATTCAGCACCCCTCCGGCGAATGCGGCTGTCTTTGAAATGCGGCCGCCCCGCTTGAGGTATTCGAGTGTATCCACCAGTGCAACAACAACGATCTTTTTCTTCTCTTCCTCCAGAACCCGCGCAATTTCCTCCGCAGACATTCCTGCATCCAAAAGCCGGAACGCAAGCTCCACCAGAATGCCTGTGCCCATTGCCGCGCTTGTCCCGTCCACAACATAGACGTTTTCATAATCAGACGCCGCAATCATGGCGCTTTGATATGTGCCGGAAAACTTGGACGCGAGGGTAATGACAACGGCGGCTTCTCCCGCCTGTCTGGCCTTTTCAAATTCCTTCGTAAAGGCATCCGGAGTTGCCTGGCTGGTGGTAGGCAGCACATCGCTTTCGATGAGCTTTTCATAAAATGTTTTGTTGTCGATGGTCACGCCATCGACATATTCTTCCTGACCGAAATGCACGGTGAGGGGTACCGTATATACCCGTGCCTTGACCTCAGGAACCAGGTCCGCAGTAGAATCAACGATAATCCTTGTTTTCAATTTCATTACATCTCCTTGCGTTCTTCGCTATTTTGAGCAATAACCTCAAGACTTACGCTGATGGCAGAAAGGCTGCGGTAGAATGCCGCTCGTTCGTCCTCTGTGAGGGTATGGCTGATCGTATCCAGGACAGCGCCAATTTTCTCGGCAATTCTTTTGCCGACTTCCCGACCTTTTTCCGTCAGACGCAAAGGGCTTCTGTACCGTTTGGCCCGCTCGGAATCCCGGACGATGAATCCATTGGTTTCAAGATAGTCCAATGCACGGGAAATGGTCGCCTTGTCCTCCTCGCAGTGCTCGCACAGCTCTGCCGCAGTCACGCCGTCCAGCGAATATATGTAGTACAGGCAGGATACATGGACGCTTCTCAGATGATAGGCGGCCATCTCCTGATTTTTTATCCTTCGGATATCACGGCTGATTCGGTTGATCAAAACGGTAAATGTCTCAAATCTTTCCTGCATGGCTGCCTCCTGTCTTTGAGAATGTTGAAGTTTCAACAAACTGATTCTATCACAAGAATGTTGAAATGTCAACATTTTAGTCTGCCAGTTTTGGTACACTGTCACGTCATAACTCCAGCTGCCGCCGCCGGATGTCATGGGCAGGCAGATGAAGAAGGGATTACGGATGCATGAACACATGACCTTTCCTTTTCCTGAAAAAATGGTATCCTAGATGTGACTTTGCTGACGGAAAACCATACTGCCAGGGTGAGGAACAAAGAAAGGAAGTGACCCGAAGTGGAAGATGCCAAGATCGTGGAATTGTTCTGGGCATGAAACGAGGACGCCATAAAAGAAAAGGATGAAAATGATAAAACCCGTTGGACGCAGGCACGTCCAACGGGTATTGCCTTAGAAGATTTTGCAGCACATTTTATACATGCCGAAATCCCGGGTTCGCAGAGCCTTTACCAGCGTGCGGTTTCCGGAAACGTCCAGGTCGGTGGGGAAGGTGTCGCAGAAGCGGTCGCAGGTCAGGACGAACACACATTCCTGAATCTCCTCCGGGAGGTCTGCGATCCGGTGCTGGTTCAGGCGGATTTGCAGCAGAATGTAGCGGAAATAGGCGTCGTCCGCCGGAAGCCCTGCCTGGGCGTGTTCCGACATCAGCGCCTCCGTGATCCAGTAGGTGTCCACGGACTTGGGCTTGCCATGGGAGGATTTGACGATGCCGGCCTGGTTGATGCGGTAGCCGTAGGCCATATGTCCCGTGACCCAGACGTTTTTGGTATTGGGGAAAATCAGGTAGGAGAGCAGGGAGTCCTCGTACCAGTAGCCCTCGGGGAAGCAGAGATGCTCGAACAGCGCCCCCCGGTAGAGCTTTCCCCAAGCGTGGCCGTGAAGGGTATAGGGGTCGGAGACTTTACGGTCGGATTCGTAGCGGTGCATGATGGCTTTCCCATGGTCATACACGTAATACGCGCCGCACTCCACCAGATCGCAGTCGTGGGCAAAGGCGGTGTCCAGCATGGCGTCGATGGCGCCGGGCAGGAGAAAATCGTCGGAATCGATGAACATGAGATATTTGCCGAAAATCTCCCGGATGCCGGTATTTCTTGCCCCGGAAAGACCCTTGTTCCGCTGGTGAATGACCGTCACCCGGGGGTCGTCGGAGTAGGTGTCCGCAATCGCGGGGGTGGTGTCGGTTGCGCCGTCGTCCACCAGAATGACGCGGTATGTATACTTTGTCTCCTGCGCCAGCACGGAGTCCATGCACTGGGCAAGATAGGCTTCCACGTTATAGGCCGGGATCACGATCTGCAAATCGCACTCCGGATTCAGCAGACGGTTGTCGGCGGCCGCAGTCCCTGTGGGGGGAGGGGAGAAGCGCAGCAGCATTTCCCGGGCGCTTGCGGAATCCAGGGCGGATTTCCGGCGGAACACCGGCGCGGCTGTGTTCAGAATGCCTTTCAGGGTGCCTTTGATCGCACCTTTGACTGACGATGCTGTCATAGTATCACCTCAAAGCCAGTATACCGTTTCCCGGATGGAAAGTCAATATCCCGTCGCCTGGTTGACTTTTTGGCAGGGATGCGGTAGAATCCGGATGTATTCGGACAGGAAAGGGGCAAACCTGCTGCCCGCTGTTGTAATCGCGGCAAGGGCGGCATTTCTGCCTGTTTGAGGGAGGGCGTATGGCGAACATTCTGGTATCCGGGCTGATCAACACGGAGACGACCGTGCGGGTGCGGCAGTTTCCGGTGAATTATTACCCCATCGATTACCCCTTCTTCGGGGTGAACACCGCCGTATCCGGTGTGGCGTACAACATTTCCAAGGCGCTGAAAACCCTGGGAGACGACGTGACCCTGTTTACCATGACGGGGCGGGATTTCCCGGCGGAGTATATTCGAAGCGAGCTTCGCGCGGCGGGAATCGGGACGGACTGGGTCAGACCCAAATTGAAGCAGACCCCCAACTCCGTGGCGCTTTACGACGGCGAGGGGAAGCGGCAAATTTACTGCGACCTGAAAGACATTCAGGAAACGCCCTACGACTTTCCGGAGGACATTTGCCGGGATGCCGACGTGGTGGCCGCCTGCAACATCAATTTCAGCCGCCCGCTGCTGCATCAGGCAAAGGCGCTGGGGAAAACCGTTGCCACGGACGTCCACGTGCTTTCGGATATCCACGACGAATTCAACCGGGAATTTATGTCCTGTGCGGACATTCTGTTTCTCAGCGACGAGGGGATTCCTGGGGACTACCGGGACTTTCTGCGGGCGCTGGGGGACGCTTACGGAAACCGTATCATTGTTCTCGGCAGGGGAGCCAAGGGCGCGGCCATGTACCTCCGGGAGGAAGGCCGCATGTTCGTCCTGCCCGCCGTGCAGGTAGGGAAGATTGTTAACACCGTGGGCGCAGGGGATGCCCTGTTCAGCGGCTTTCTGCATTATTTCGTACAGGGATACCGCCCGCCGGATGCACTGGCGCGGGCGCAGGTCTTCGCGTCTGCAAAAATCCGCGTCAGCGGTGCGGCCAACGGCTTCCCGGCGGAAGAGGAAATGGAATCGCTCTGCCGGGAGTTCGCGGAGAGAATGGAATATTACGAGGTATAAAAAACCGAGGCAGCACGAATTGGGGCACTTTTCTATGTTGTGCGGACACCCCTTGCCTCTCCCTTTGGGAGAGGTGGCTGAGCGGAGCGAAGACGGAGAGGGGAGACTAGGGTGCGGTACCCTCTCAGTCACCTTCGGTGACAGCTCTCCCAGAGGGAGAGCCAAGGCATAGCGTGTTGGAATGAGAAATGGAGCGTATCTGTACCGATACGCTCCATTCACTGTTTTACGATCACCCATTAAGAACGCTGCCCCGATTTTTCACTCCAGAACGTGTTCCAGACCCATTTGCAAAATGGTCTTCACATGGTCGTCGGCCAGGGAGTAGAGGATGTTCTTCCCCTCCCGGCGGAATTTGATCAGGTGCATCTGCTTCAGGATCCGAAGCTGGTGGGAAATGGCGCTCTGGCTGACGTCCACAGTCTGGGCAATGTCCGTCACGCACAGCTCCTGCCGGGCAAGAAGCGCCAGAATATGCACCCGGGTAGAATCGGCAAAGCCCTTGAATAGCTCCGCAATGGCGTCCATGGTTTCCTTTTCGGGTACTGACTGCATTCAGATCCCTCCTTTTATCCCGTCTATTTTAGCCCATTTTTTCAAAAGATGCAACTGTTTTTTCCATAGCGTCCCGCAGCGCCTGGGCGATGGGCAGCATGGTATCCCCGTCCGGCTTGACCACCCGGCGGTCGTAGGTCATGAGGCCGTTCACTTCATCCTCCACGTCGCTGACCTGGGTATAGATGGCGGCGCACAGACCCTTTTCCACGGCGGGAAGAATGGATTCCCGGTAGAGGGCGGCCACCGCTTCGTTCAGGGCTTCTTTCGTCGGGCAGGCGCCGTAGCCGTAGGTTTTGTCGGGGTTGAAAATATGTTCCTCGACCCGCCAGGTTTTTCCGCCGAATTCCGAAAGCACCAGCGGACGAAGGCCGTCGCCCTTCAGACGCAGCTTTCCGAAATACTGGTGGCGGCTGTCCACATCGGTGTTCTTTCCACGGAACCAGCCGGAGGTGGTGTCGATGAAACGGGTGGCGTCCAGCGTGCGGAACCACCGGCAGACCCGGTCGCTGTCGAACTGCCCCCAGCCCTCGTTGAAGATCGCCCAGCAGCAGATGCAGGGGTGGTTTTTCAGCTGGTTCACCGCGTCGGCTGCACCTTGACGGAAGGCATTGCGGCTTCGTTCGTCCCGGTGAAGGCGCCGGTCGTTCCGCTTCTGAATGCCGACGGTGGGGAGCACGGTGTCCCGGAAATAGCGGTAGCTGCCGTTGTTGACCATGTCCTGCCAGACAATCATACCCAGCCGGTCGCACTGATAGTAGAATTCCTCCGGCTCGACTTTGATGTGCTTGCGCAGGGTGTTGAAGCCGAGACGCTTCATGGCGAGGATATCGTCGGCGTAGCTTTCCGGGGCGGGGGCAGTGAGCAGCCCCTCCGGCCAGTAGCCCTGATCCAGCAGACCGTGGAAGAACCAGGGCTTGCCGTTGAGACACAGGCGGGGATATTTGCCCACCTTTTTGATTTCCAGAGAACGGATGGCAAAGTAGGATTCCACCCTGTCCTGCGCCGTTTCCACGGTGAAGCGGTAAAGATAGGGGGCATCCGGGCACCAGAAACGGGGATTTTCCGGGGCAATGGTCACCCGCCCGTTTTCCAGCGGGAACTGTCCCAGCTGCTCCACACTGACCGTACCCTCCAGGGGCGGAACCGTGGAGATGGTCACGGACGCACCGTGATTTTCGATGTTCAGCTTCTCGATATAGGCCTCCGGCACGCTTTCCAGCCACACCGTCTGCCAGATGCCGGACACGGGGGTGTACCACATGCCGCCCCGGTTCGTCACCTGCTTGCCGTAGGGGAAGGCCTGATCGTGAAGATCGTCGGTGCAGCGGATCACCAGCTCGTTTTCCTCCGCCAGCGCTTCGGTGATGTCCACGGAAAAGGAGGCATAGCCCCCCTCATGGCGGCACAGGTGCTGCCCGTTCACGAACACCTCCGCCGTTTGGTCGGCGGCGCCGATGTGGAGCAGCACCCGCTCCCGGCGAAAGCCCTCGGGCAGGACAAATTTTCGGCGATACCACAATGGCGCGCCTTCCTCAAAATGCCGTCCGATGCCGGAAAGCCGGGACTCCGGGCAGAAGGGTACCGTAATGCCCATGTCAAATGTTGCCGGTTTTTCGGATGACACGGCAAAATCCCATTCGCCGTTTAAGTTTATGTAAGAATCCCGGCGCATCTGCGGTCTGGGATAGACCTGCCAGGGCGTGCCGGAAAGGGTTTCGCCCCGGGGCGTGGTAAGCGTTTGCAGCATGGATATCCTCCTTTTGCCGGGGAATGGAAGCTTTTCCCGGCCGGAACGTTGGAATACAGGGCATTTTTATGGGATATTCTATTTATTAATCTACCATACCCGGGCAAACGTGTCAAGAAAAGCCGCTGCCGGCGGCAGGGAGAAGCGTCAAAATCGACTTTTTCTATTAAGTTTTTACGAAAACGCTTTGCAAATGAAAAGAAATATGCTATAGTATACTGAGTTTGGTGCGACCATCTGTACCTAAAACATTGGAAAGGCAAAAGAGATGCAAGATCTATCGAAAATTTCTGTCGTCCTGCCTTCCTTGGACCCGGACGAGAAGCTGAACGCCGTCATTGACGGCCTGCTGGAATACGGCTTTTCCGACATTATCCTGGTCAATGACGGAAGCAAACAGGAAAATTTACATTATTTCACGGACGCCGCCGCAGCTCATCCCGAGATTCATCTGATCCATCATGAGGTGAACCGGGGGAAGGGCGCGGCTTTGAAGACCGCGTTCCGGTGGTTCCTGGACAACTGCCCCGAGGGCGTGGGTGTCGTAACGGTGGACGGCGACAACCAGCACCACCCCGAGGACACCCGGGCGTGCTGCGAGAAAATGCTGGAAACCGGACACTGTATCCTGGGCTGCCGGGACTTTACGCTGGATCACGTGCCGAAGCGCAGCCGGTTCGGCAACCACACCACGTCGATGGTATTCAAGACCTTCGTGGGCATGACCATTTCCGACACCCAGACCGGCCTGCGGGCGCTGCCCCGGGAGGCGGTGGCGTCCCTGGTGGAGGTGGCGGGAGACCGGTTTGAATACGAGACCAACATGCTCCTGGCCTTCAAGGAAAAGGCCATCCCCTTCGAGGAAACCAAAATCCGCACCGTGTACATTGAGGAGAACAAAAGCTCCCACTTCCGTACCTTTGTGGATTCCTGGCGGATCTACAAGCTGATTCTGGCGCATTTCTTCCGGTATACGGTGAATTCCCTGGTCTGCGCCGTGGTGGACACCGGCCTGTTTACCCTGTTCACCGCTGTGCTTAAAAAGGTGCTGGAGGGCTTCGCCCTCACCGCCGCGGCAGGGACAGGGGCGAGGGTGCTCTCGTCTCTGCTGAACTTCTTCCTCAATAAGAAGCTGGTGTTCAGGAGCAACGCGGATACCGGCAAGACCATGCTTCGCTACTACTGTCTGGCGGTCCCCCAGATGCTGCTGCAAATTCTGCTGACCGACGGTGCGTATGTGCTTTTCCACGTAAAGCCCACCGGCGTGCTGCACACGCTGATTTACGTGGTCGTGATGATTCTGCTTTACATCATCGGCTATATGATTCAGCAGCGCTGGGTGTTCGCGCCCCAGAAACAAAATGAACCCGAGGTTGAGAAAAAATGAGCAAACGAAACACAATGCCCGATTATGATCCCGTTCCTTCCCAGCGGGGCGGGGCTTCCAGGCCGCCCAAGAAGAAAAAGAAGAAGGGCAGCGGCCTGTTCGGACGGATCGTCCGGCGGTTTTTCCTGGTGCTGTTCACCGTGATTGCCCTGATCCTGGTGGCGGCGTGCCTGGCGGCGAACCTGATCTTCAATGGCCCGTCCCCCGCAGCCCGGGATATTTTGACCATGACGCTGCTGGAGCCCAGCGGAACCAAGTGGATTCCCGGCCTGTTCATGGACGCGCAGACCCTGGATTCCATTCGTACGCGGGATGATTCCAACCTGAAGGACGAGTTTTCCAACACGTCTGAGATCGTCATCAACAAGGATGCGGCGATTTCCGCCGGTACCGACGAGTGGGCGAATAGCCCCGACGGTATCCGCTTTGAGTCCCACTCCGGCGACACCTACAACGCCCATATCATGATCGTCCGCGACCCCAGCAAGGTCTACCTGGGCACCTCCACGGAGAACTTCTCCACCTCCATTCCCGGCACCCGTATCGACGACCAGATCGAGACCGACGGCGCCATTGCCGGTGTCAATGCGGGCGCGTTCTTCGACAACGGCACCTCCGACCCCTCCGTCGGCTCCGTGCCGGAGGGACTGGTTTACTCCAAGGGCGTCTGCAAGTGGACGACCGGCTCTCCCCCCAACGGCATCAAGGGCTTCGCGGGCTTTAACAAGGACAACATCCTTGTGGTCGCTCAGGACAATCTGAGCAAAGCCCAGGCGGAGGAGCTGAACATCCGGGACGGCTGCTGCTTCGGCCCCGTCCTCATCATGAACGGCGAGATCAACCAGGAGGCCTACAACTCCAATTCCGGCTGGAACCCCCGTACCGCCATCGGCCAGCGGAAGGACGGCGCCGTGGTGTTCGTGTGCATCGACGGCCGTCAGGCCGGCTCCGCAGGCGGCACCTATAAGGACGTCATCGATATCATGATCGAATACGGCGTCGTGAACGCCTGCAATATGGACGGCGGCTCGTCCAGCATTATGGTCTACCGGGACACCTACGGCCTGTTTGGCGAGGCCGGTACCGTGCAGGTGATCAACAGCTATTCCCTGCTGCAGGAACGCCCCAGAAAGATGCCTACTTTCTGGATGGTCGCGCCGTAAGGAAGTGAGGGAAACCATGTATCAAGGAAAATTTGATTCTAAAAATAAAAGAACCACGGTGGATGTTTCCCAGCTGGTCGCCCAGCGCAACAGCGCCCCTTCCCAGGAGCAGCCCCCCCGCCAGCCGGTGCGGGAAAATCCGCCGAAGACCAACCCTGCCCGGGCGCAGCAGCCCCCCCGCCAGCAAAATGTACGGCAGAGTCAGCCAACCCGTCAGCCCGGCGGAAAGCGACCGCAGGCAGCCCAGACCATGCCGGAAAAGCGCCGCAAAGGCCCCCGGCTGGGTGGCGTGATCTTCTACACCCTGTATTTCATGTTCATCCTGGTGTTCTTTGTGGCCACGTTCTTTGGCCTTCAGTGGCTCCAGGGCTGGCTGACGGATTATCAGGCCGCCCAGCCCACCACCAAGAGCCAGGAGGTCTTTGAACAGCTGTTCTCCCACCCCGATTGGAGCGCTCTGTACGACGCCGCCGGGATAGAGGACACCCCCTACGAGGGCAAGGATCAGTTCGTCGCCTATATGGAAAACAAGGTGGGCGATTCTCAGCTGACCTTCAAGGAGACCTCCGCGGGTCTTTCCGGCGATAAGAAGTATCTTGTATTCCTGGGGGACGAGAAGATCGCTTCCTTTACCCTGTCCGGTCAGACGGCTGCCATCACCGACATTCCCGACTGGGAGCTGAGCGGCGTTGAGCTGTTCTTCGACCGGAGCGAGACCTACTATATCAAGAATACCGACGGCCACACCGTCGAGGTTAACGGTGTTCCCCTGGACGACAGCCATGTGATTCAGATCGCTACCACGGCAGCGGCGGAACGGCTGCCCATCGGCATCACCGGCGTGAGCATCTGCACCCAGGAAATCTCCGACCTGATGGCCACCCCCACCGTCACCATCTTTGACGAGTCGGGCAAGGCCATGGAGGTCAGCTACGACGCCGAGACCCACACCTTCACCGAGCAGACCCAGGCCAACACCATCTCCGACGACGAGAAGGAAGCGGCGCTGAACGCGGCGAAGACCTACTGCCTGTTCATGATCGAGAAGGCGTCCAGGGCGGACATTGCCAAGTACTTTGACACCTCCTCCGAGGCCTACAGCGTCATCACCAACCTGAGCGGCAACCTGTGGATGCAGGGCAATAACGGCTACCGCTTTACCAAGGAAGAGGTTTCCGATTACGCCCGCTACAGCGACGACCTGTTCTCCGCCCGTGTGGCGCTGACCCTGAACGTCACCCGTACCGACGGCACCACCAAGGACTACGACTACGATCAGACGTTGTTCTTCCGGAAGCAGGACACCGGCAAGTGGCTGGCCTATGAGGCCACCAACGCGGATGTCAACGCGCCGGTGGGCAAGGTGCGCCTGACCTTCATGAACGGCGACACCGTTCTCAGCAGCGACTTCGTCAAGACCGACGCCACGGAGCTGGATACCCCCCTGGTCTCCGCCCCTGAGGGCAAGGTGTTCATCGGCTGGTACCGCATCGACAAGTACGACAACGGCACCACCTACACCATGGTCTTCGACCCGGATGAAAACGGCCATGTCACCATCCCCAACGGCACCACGCTGGAGCCGATGACCCTGTACGCCCTGTTCGAGACGCCGTCCGGCACCGACGCCACGGAAGGAGGCTAATATGCTGGCATTACTGAACCAACTGGCGGTCAGCTTTGACCTGCCCATTCTGGACTGGATCCAGGCGCACTTGCAGTGCGGCTTCCTGGATGCCGTCATGCCCATTGTGACCCTCTTCGGGGAGGGCGGCATCTTCTGGATTGCCTGGGCGGTACTGATGCTGGTATTCCCCAAGACGAGAAAGACTGGCATCGCCATGGCCATCGCCCTTATCATGGGCGTACTGATCTGCAACGTGACCCTGAAGCCCCTTATAGGACGTCCACGACCCTATGATTACCAGCTGGAACACTTCGGCGTGACCATCAAGCTGCTGATCGACGCCCAGCACGATTACTCCTTCCCGTCGGGACATACCATCGCCTCCTTTGAGGCGGCGGTGGCGCTGCTGCTGAACGACAAGCGGATGGGCATTCCCGCCATGGTGATCGCCGTGCTGGTCACCTTCTCCCGGCTGTACCTGTATGTCCACTACCCCACCGACGTGATCTTCTCCATCATCGTGGGAACCGCCTTTGCCTTCATCGGAAACGCGCTGGCCGGAAAAATCGCCGACCGCCTCCCCGCACCGGCAAAAGGAAAATACGAAAGTTAACCGTCTGGGAAGCATACCCCGCGTGGGTATGCTTCCTCTTTCTTTTGCCCTTGCAAGCGGCGAAAAAAACAGATATAATGACAAAAAAGGGGGCGGGACGATGGAATTTCGGATCGCGGTCTGCGACGACGCGGAGGAAGATCGGGTGTATGTTTCCGGTCTGGTAAAGGATTGGGCGGCGCAGGCCGGACACCGGGCGGAGATCACCGCCTTTTCCTCCGCCGAGAGCTTCCTGTTCCGGTACGCGGAGGTCAAAAACTGGGACATTCTGCTGCTGGACATCGAAATGGGCGCCATGGACGGCGTGCGTCTGGCCAAGCGGGTGCGCCGGGATAACGAGGCGGTGCAGATCGTCTTCGTCACCGGGTATTCCGACTACATCGCCGAGGGCTACGAGGTGGCGGCGCTGCATTATCTCATGAAGCCCGTCAGCGAAGGAAAGCTGTTCGCGGTTCTGAACCGGGCGCTGGAAAGGCGGCAGCGGGAGGAGCGGTGCCTGAATCTGGAGCTGGGCGGGGAAATGGTGCGGATTCCCTTTTATGACATCCGGTATCTGGACGTTCGGCAGAATTATGTGACGATTCATGCAAAGGCGGAGTACACCGTCAAGCGGAGCCTGAACGAGTTTGAAAAGGAGCTGGACGACCGGTTCTTCCGGGCGGGCAGGAGCCTGATTATCAACCTCAAGTACATCCGCCGCGTCACGAAAACGGAGGTCAGCCTGTCGGACGGCACATTGCTGCCCCTGCCAAGGGGCGCGTATGAACCCCTGAACCGGGCGATTATCATGCACACATAGGAGATTGGCTATGTCTTTCTTTTCCAAACAAATCGACAAGCGGATTGCGGCCTACCAGCGGGAGCTGATCGAGACCCACTACCGGGAAGTGGAAAATATGTACCGGCAGATTCGGGGCTGGCGGCACGACTACCGCAACCACATCCAGATGATGAAGGTGCTGGCGGCGAACGGGGATGTGGACGCCCTGAAAGTCTATCTCGACGAGCTGGACACGGACTTGAACACCGTGGACACCGTGGTGAAAACCGGCAACCCCATGGCCGACGCCATTCTCAACAGCAAAATCTCCCTGGCGCGTTCCCGAAACATCCCGACCCAGGTGGACGCCCACATCCCGGTGAAGCTGAAAATGTCGGAGCTGGACTTGTGCTGCATCATCGGCAACCTCTTCGACAACGCCATGGAGGCAAGCATGGCCTTGCCGGAGGAAAAGCGGCTGATCCGGGTGTACATGGACATGAAGGGGACGCAGCTCTACATCTCTTTCACCAACTTCACCGCCGCAAAGAAGCTAAGTAAGGTGGGCAAGGGCTTCAAAACCTCCAAGGGCGAAGGCCACGGCTTCGGGCTGGTGCGCATGGACGACATCGTGTCCCGCTACGACGGCTACCTGAGCCGCAACAGCGAGGACGGGGCGTTCACCACGGAAATCCTCATCCCCCAAGTCTGATACTAGTTTTCAATAAAACGGTTAAAAACCGTTTTATTCGGCTGCTGTTTCAGCAGCCAGCGGCGTAGCCGCAAAAAACGTAAGTCCATACATTTCTCGCCGCCACCGGCGGCCTGCGAAGGATTCGCAGGATAAAATGGTGTTAACCATTTTATCGAGAAATAGTATGACTGTGCAGTTCGTCCCCGAAAATAAGCAATTCGTCCCCAGAATCTTCCGGGGACGTCTTTTTGTGATAGAGTAGGTTAACGAGGTGAGGCAAAATGAAAGACAAAACAAAGCCAAAATACAACGCCGCCCAAAATGTAGGGTGGATGATAAAGATCGCCTGGAAGGTCAGAAGACGGGTGCTGTTTCTCTGCGTCGCCATGGCGGCGCTGGAGGTAGCCAACAATCTGGCGCAGCTGTACGTCGCGCCGGAAATTTTAAGCCGCGTGGAGCGCCATGCCCCCATGGACGAGCTGCTTGACACCATCGGGCTGTTTACCCTGGCGCTGTTCCTGACCATGGGACTCAAGGAGTATTTCAAGAAGATCGCCCTGTTCCCGAGGGTGGACGTGCGCTCCAATATTGTGGGGATGATCGGCAGAAAGTGCAACATGACCTCCTTCCCCAATACGCTGGAGGCAAAGTTTATCAAGCTTCGGGAAAAGGCGCATCAGTCGACCCAGAGCAACAATGAAGCGACGGAACTGGTTTGGGAGACCCTGACAGAGCTGATGCAGAATGTGGGCGGCTTTCTGGTGTACCTCACCATCCTGTCCCGCCTGAACGAGGCGCTGCTGGGGGTGATCGTTGCCACCTGCGTGGCCGGCTTCCTGCTGTCCCGCCATTCCGACAACTGGGAATTCCGACACCGGGACGAGGAAGAAGCTTATTACGCGAAGACGAGGTACATTCGCAATAAGGCGCAATCCGTGGAGCTGGCAAAGGATATCCGGATTTTCGGCCTGCAGGGCTGGCTGAATGAGCTGATGGATCGCGTCCAGAACGTGTATCTGGATTTTCTGCTGCGCAGCGAGAAGGTTCGGCTGCTGTCGGATGTTGCCGAAGCGCTGCTCACCATGGCGCGAAACGGCATCGCCTATGCCTACCTGCTCCACATGGCGCTCCGGGATTCTCTGAGCGTGCCGGAGTTCATCCTGTATTTTACCGCGGTGTCCACCTTCACCACCTGGGTCATGGGCATTTTGCAGGCGGCGCAGAAGCTGCACGAGGAAAGCCTCGACATTTCCCAGGTGCGGGAATTTCTGGACTACCCGGAACCCTTCCGGTTTGAGGGCGGCGTGGCCATTCCCAAGGCGGATGCCTGCGAGTTAAAGCTGGAGCATGTGTCCTTCCGCTACCCCGGGGCGGAGGAGGATACCATCCACGATCTTGACCTGACGGTGCGCCCCGGGGAAAAGCTGGCCATCGTGGGACTGAACGGCGCGGGCAAGACCACCCTTGTAAAGCTGCTGTGCGGCCTGTTCGACCCCACCGAGGGGCGGGTGCTGCTGAACGGCGTGGACGTAAGGGACTTTAACCGCCGGGAATACTATGGGCTGTTCAGCGCCGTATTCCAGGAATTTTCCATTCTGGACGTAACCGTGGCGGAGAATATCGCCCAGACCAATGAGAACATTGACACCCAAAAGCTTTGGGACTGCATCGAAAAGGCGGGCTTGACGCAGACCATCCAGAAGCTGCCCAAGGGGTTGGACACCCATGTGGGCAGGGAGGTCTACTTAGACGGCGTCCTGTTCTCCGGCGGCCAGACCCAGCGGCTGATGCTGGCGCGGGCGCTGTACAAGGACGGCGCGATTCTGCTGCTGGACGAACCCACCGCCGCACTGGATCCCCTGGCAGAAAACGACATCTATCAAAAGTACAAGGACATGACGGCGGGGAAGACTTCCCTGTTCATCTCCCACCGGCTGGCGTCCACGCGGTTCTGTGACCGCATCATCTTCATAGCGGACGGCCGCATCACCGAGGAAGGCACCCACGATCAGCTGCTGGCCCGGGGCGGAGCCTATGCCAGGCTCTTTGAGATTCAGAGCCGGTATTATCAGGAAGGGAAGGCGTTCTGACAATGAAAGAGAAAATGAATTTAAGACACGCCCTGTCCGTCCATTTCCGCGCGGCCAGGGAGCTGAACCGGGTCAACCGCAGCTTCTTCCCGGTGATCACCCTTTACGCCATCGTTAAAGCGATTCTGCCCTATGTGACGGTGTTTTTCTCCGCTCAGATTCTGAAGGAGCTGGCGTTGCTGCGCAGACCGGATGTGCTGCGGAATTGGGTCATTGCCGGGGTGCTGGTTACCGGCCTGTGCGCCATTGCGAAGGCGGTGCTGTACCGGCGGCAGAAGACCGCGTACACCGATATGTATTGCAGAAAAGAGATCATCTTCTGCCGGAAGTTCTTTGCCATGGACTATGTGGACATGGACAAACAGGAGACCCACGACCTGCGGGCGCAGATCGCCGAGAATGAGAATTGGGCAAGCTGGGGCTTGATGCGCACGCCCCAGGCGTATGAGTATGCGCTGGGAAGCATTACCGGCATCTTAAGCGGCATTGCGCTGACGGTCACCCTGTTTACCTCCCCGGTGCCGGAAAGTGCCGGGAAGCTGACCGTCCTGAATAACCCCCTGTTCATTCTGGCTCTGGCGGGCGGCATGATTCTCGTCAGCGTTCTGGCGGGAAAATGCAACGAAAAGTCCATTTCCTACTGGAGCCGCGCGACGGAGGACGCCACCATGGGCAACCGTCTGTTTACTTCCTTCGGCTTTATCGGCCAAAAAAAGGGACGGGGCGCGGACATCCGGATGTACAACCAGCAGAATCTGGTGTCGGCCTACTGGAACGGCAATTCGGCCTTTGGTACCAACGGCATACTGGGAAAGATTGCGAAGGGACCCATGGGCATCTATTCCGGCCTGGGTACGGGCATTGTGGCGCTGATCTCCGGCTTTGTGTACGTGTTTACCTGCCTGAAGGCCTGGGGCGGCGCGTTTGACGTGGGCAGCGTGACCCAGTATGTGGGCGCGGCCACCGCCATGGCGGGAAGCATTTTTGAGCTGACCGGGCTGCTGGGCATTCTGAAAACCAATACGAAATTTCTGGATACCACCTTCCAATTTCTGGATATCCCCAACGCCATGTATCAGGGCAGCCTGACCACGGAGAAGCGCGCCGACCGGCAGTACGAGGTGGAATTCCGCAACGTGTCCTTCCGCTACCCCGGCCGGGAGGACTGGGCGCTGAAAAACGTGTCCATGAAGTTCAAGGTCGGAAGGCGGCTGGCCATCGTCGGGGAAAACGGCAGCGGAAAGACCACCTTTATTAAGCTCCTGTGCCGCCTGTACGACCCCCAGGAGGGAGAAATCCTCCTGAACGGCATTGACATCCGCAAGTATAACTATCGGGATTACATGCAGATTTTCTCCGTGGTGTTCCAGGACTTCCAGCTCCTGTCCCAGCCTTTGGGAGAAAATGTGGCGGGCAGCGCCGATTACGACCGGGCGCGGGCGAGGAAAGCTCTTATGGACGCGGGCTTCGGCGACCGGCTGGCGGCCATGCCCCAGGGGCTGGACACCATGCTCTACAGGGACTTCGCCGAGGACGGCGTGGAGGTTTCCGGCGGCGAGGCGCAGAAGATCGCCATTGCCCGGGCGCTTTACAAGGACGCGCCCTTCATCATTCTGGACGAACCCACCGCCGCCCTTGACCCCATCGCCGAGGCGGAGATCTACGAGAAGTTCAACGCCATTTCCGGCGACCGCACGGCCATCTACATCAGCCACCGGCTGTCGTCCTGCCGGTTCTGCGACGAAATTGCCGTGTTCAGCGACGGCCGGGTGATTCAGCAGGGAACCCATGAGACGCTTCTGGCGCAGGAGACGGGGAAATATGCCGAACTTTGGCACGCCCAGGCGCAGTATTATACCAAGCAAACGCCTGACGCTGCGGAAAATTGACGGATTTGCCAAAAAGGGAACAAGGCGTTTATGCTTTTGGGAGATTTTAAGCGCGGGTTCCGGGGCAGGCGTTGCAAAAACGAAGGACATGGTGTAAAATAACCGGATAGACAAACGATTCAAAGGCGGGCGTCAGCCCGCCTTTGAAGCTTGATTCAGGAGGAACCCCAAATGGCAAAATACATTATGGCGCTGGACGCCGGCACCACGTCCAACCGCTGCATTCTTTTTAACGAGCAGGGGGAAATGTGTTCCGTCGCTCAGAAGGAATTCACCCAATATTTCCCCCAGCCCGGCTGGGTGGAGCACGACGCCAACGAGATCTGGTCGACCCAGATAGAGGTCGCCCAGCGGGCTATGGCGAACATCGGGGCGACCGCCGCCGACATTGCCGCCATCGGCATCACCAACCAGCGGGAGACCACCATCGTCTGGGACAGGAAAACCGGAGAGCCGGTGTGCCGCGCCATCGTCTGGCAGTGCCGCCGCACCAGTGCGTATTGCGACGAGCTGAAGGAAAAAGGGCTGGTGAAGCAATTCCGGGGCAAGACCGGTCTGGTCATCGACGCCTATTTTTCCGGTACCAAGCTGCGCTGGATTCTGGAGAACGTGCCGGGCGTCCGTGCGCGGGCGGAGCGGGGCGAGCTGCTGTTCGGCACCGTGGAGACCTGGCTCATCTGGAAGCTCACCGGCGGCAAAGCTCATGTGACGGACTTTTCCAACGCCTCCCGCACCATGCTGTTCAACATCAACACCCTTCGCTGGGATGACGAAATCCTGGCGGAGCTGGACATCCCCAAGTGTATGCTCCCGGAGGTCAAGCCCAGCAGCTGCATTTACGGCGAGGCGCTGGCGCAGTTTTTTGGCGCGCCCATTCCCATCGCGGGGGCGGCGGGAGACCAGCAGGCGGCGCTGTTCGGCCAGACCTGCTTCCGGCCAGGAGAAGCCAAAAACACCTACGGCACCGGCTGCTTTATGCTGATGAATACCGGCGAAAAGCCCGTGTTCAGTGAGAATGGGCTGGTCACCACCATTGCCTGGGGCTTGGACGGGCAGGTCACCTACGCGCTGGAAGGCTCGATTTTTGTGGCGGGGGCGGCGATTCAGTGGCTGCGGGACGAGCTGCGGCTCATCGACTCTTCCCCCGACTCGGAGTACATGGCGACCAAGGTGCCTGACACCAACGGCTGCTACGTCGTCCCGGCCTTCACCGGCCTGGGCGCGCCCCACTGGGATCAGTATGCCCGGGGAACCATCGTGGGACTGACCCGGGGCGTCAACAAATATCACATCATCCGCGCCACCCTGGACAGCCTGTGCTACCAGACCAATGACGTTCTGCGAGCCATGGAGGCCGATTCCGGCATCCGTCTGGCGGCGCTGAAGGTGGACGGCGGCGCCTGCGCCAACAACTATCTCATGCAGACCCAGGCGGACGTTATCAACGCGCCGGTACAGCGCCCCCGCTGTGTGGAGACCACCGCCATGGGCGCGGCGTATCTGGCCGGGCTTGCGGTGGGGTACTGGATGAGCAAGGAAGATGTAGTGCAGAACTGGGCGATCGACCGCACCTTCGCGCCGAACATCGGGGCGGAGGAGCGGGAAAAGCGCATTCACGGCTGGAACAGGGCGGTCAAATGCGCCTATGGCTGGGCGAAGGATTAGGGTATGGAACTGGAATCGATAACGGGAGCCGCCGTGAAGGAAAAGCCCGTCCCGCCCTTTTTCCGGGAGCTGATGCGCCGGGGCTGCCTGGATGCCGGGGAGATACGCACCGCATCCGACGGCTTCTGCGCGGCGGCAAAATCCCTTGCGGATATCCTGGTGGGGCAGGGCATTACGACCTTCCCCAATGACCGGGACGAGCTGCGGGACTGCGACAAATTTTTCGACGACTGGTACTGCTACGCCGTTCCCCGGAAGGACGGGTACGTCTACAGCCTGTTCAAGCTGAGAGAGCAAGAGTTCGATGCCAAAAACGGCCTGATCGCGGACGGAGACACCCCCGGCGTGACCGTTTCCTTTATCGCTTTTGACACGGAGGTGCTGGCGCAGTGTCTTTCGGAGCCGACCGTGGCAAACCGGAAGCGGCTGAATCAGGAGATCAACCGGGTCGTGGCGGCGCGGGGGCAGAGGCACGACAAGACGCTGAAAGCCTATTTTCTCAGCCCAAAGGCGGAGGGACCATACCTGATTGCGGAGCTGTACGTCCGGCACATCGCCTCCTTCGCGGGGGAGGGCTGCATCGACGTCCCCGAACACTACGCGGAAATTTACAGGAAAAGCGCAGCCGCCGGCTTCCATGGCTGGGCGGGGAGAATCCCCCGCTTCCTGGAGGAAAACAACAAGGCCGCAGGCCATACGGTCTGCGACCATAAGAAAATCTACATCCAGAATCCGGACAGCCTGTCCGTCTACGAAAAGCGGGCGATTCTGGCGACCCATGCGGCGAACGTCTCCGTTCACTCCTTCGCCGCCGAGGTGCGCTTTCACGCCCGGTTTCTGACCTGGTATGCCAGACTGCCCATCCCGTTTCTGGGAAAATCGGCTTATGACAGCGCCATCCGCGCCGACATGACCATCGACGACACGGAGTTCGACGCGCCTGCCCCCTTCTACCGCATGAACGGCCGATGGGTGAGGGTGCAGCGGAAATACCATAAGGAATACGAATGAAAAAAGGCCATCCGCCCCGGCTTTCATGGGTGGCCGTAAAACAGCGAATGGAGCGCATCGATACAGATGCGCTCCATTTCTCATGCCAATATGCGGGTACAGTTTACTTCGCTCAGCCACCGCTCCCATAGGGAGAGACAAGGAGTGCTTGCATTCAATGATATAGGCACAGCGGATTTGAACTGTACCCCCATTTGCCAGTCAGCTCTTTTGCGTCACCGCAGGGGATATTCCGTGAAGGATTTCATGGTCAGATCGATGTGCTTATATGAATTGATGATCTCCCAAGCCTGATCTTCCCGTATGGTTTTTCCATCCTGTCCGGCAAACGCGTGACCCCAATACAGGGTGTATGGGTCGCGGACGACTTTTTCAATGAACTCGGCCTCTTCCGCGCCGCAGCGGTAGAAACCATAATACCGGTCTTCCTTATCCTCCCGTATCTGGCACTCCTCCAGAATATTGCCCTCGCAGATGTAGGTGACGCCGAATGCGTAATCTTTTATCTCCCCATTCAGGATCGTGTAAATCCCCATATTCTGTGCGTCCGGCATTTTGATAATCAGTTCCTGAACACCGTCTCCGTTCAGATCCATGAGGGTGTACGTAAAGTCTTCCCCATTGCTGAAACAATCCAGAACATTCGCAATATACGCCGCGTAGGGGTCAGAGTAGGCGACATAGGTATAGGGCTGACCAAATTTCACCAGCGGCAGCCACTGTATTTCCTCCTGTGGATGGGCGTCCATGATGCTTCTGGCTTCCGCTTCCGAAATAGGCTGTATGTTTTCGGTGCTGCCATCCAGACTTCTGTACCATTTGTCCTTTATCGTATCGTGGACGACCCCGGTCAGGAATTCCGCGCTTTCCGGATTTGCCTGATAGTAATTGTACTGGCACATCTGGAAAATATCCAGACTTGTATACACTTCAAAAACGCCCTTTTCGCATGGAACAAACTTCCCCGCTATCAGGACGGCTTCGTTCAAATTGAAATAGCGGTAAGATTCCCCGTCCTTCATGGAGAGAATGTCCCAGCCGTTGATGATCAGCTCGTCAACACCGTCTCCGTTCAGGTCATACAGAATGTAGGAAAGGGATTCCGGCGTATGCACCTTTTCCAGACGATAGTTCACAAACGCCTGATAGCCTAAGGCGTATTTTTCCTCGTGCTCGGCACGTTCAGCCGCTCTTTCCGCTTCGTAGGCGGTCTCGGCATCCGCCTTGTATTTCTCCACCTGCTCCATGGTCGTGGGGTGGGGCTGGATGGACAGGTCAAACAGCTCCGCAAGCTGTTCCAGCGCCGCCCGGGTCATCGGGACCTCCTTGCCGTCCACCAGTATTTTGGAATCCAGATCGATTGTGATGAACGCGTCCGGCAAGTCCGCGAAGATTTCGGCTGTGTCCTCGTTCAGCACCAGCAAAACCGTTTTCCCGTCCCGGCGGGTATAGTCCCACTCGTCATAGTCCTTGGATTCCAGCATGGCGCCGGTGCTGGGGTCAAAATAGTCTTTCAAAGAATACCGGACGGACGCCTCGCCGTTTTCCCATTGCCAGTCTCCAAAGTCCCCGGTGATGCGCATACCCAGATGGAAGGTTCCCTCCAGATGAAAGCTGCCGTCCTCGTATTCCACCTGAACATTGGGTTCATCGTAGGTTAGCCCAGTCAGGCCGAGAGAATCGAGCGGAACGCTCCCTTCATACCGATCCAGTTGAATGATGGTGGACAGCAGCTTCAAATCGTATTTTTCCACGATTTCGTTCAGTTTGTCCACCATTTCCGGGCTGTAGCAGTCGTAGGTGAAGTAATAGTTTTCCGGGATGTCCCATGGATGACCGGATTTCATGGCCAAATCCGACTCAATCATGACCGTCGAATCCTGATCGTATGAGTTCTTGAAGGCTATCCATTCTTTGAGCGCTTCCATATTGGTTCCCTGCCGGGAAAGCAATGTGATCGGCTCATGGCTCGCCATGGGAATGGCTTCGCCGTTCTCGTCATACTCCGTGGGAATGTAGAAGCTGAACTCCCCCACTTTCAGGCTCTGCATTCTGAGAACGTAGACCACCGCACAACCCACCAGAAGCAGCGCAAGGGCGATCACCGCCGCCAGCAGAAAGGGTCTGCGGATGCGGTGGGCTTTGCCGTGGCCGCCGGAGACGGTTTCCGTCTCCGCTTCTTCAATGTATTTCCGGCTGATGTAGCTCAGCCCCAAAAAGATTTCCTGTCCGTTCATACGTAAATTCCCTCCTGTTCCAGAAATGAGCGGAGCTTTTCCTTCGTCCGGCTCAGCTGCATTTTGACCTTACTTTCCGTCATGCCGTATCGGGCGGCGATCTCGGAGACGGAGTCCACGTACCAGTACCGCCGCAGGAAAATCAGCCGGCTGTCCTTGGGCAGACCTTCCAGAAATAAGTCCAGCAGCCTGCCCAGCTCCTTTGCCTCCATTTGCCGCTCGTGGACGGCGTCGGGGATGCAGTTTTCCATCTCCTCGGTGAGGGGAACGACCTGGGCGCGGCGCTTGGCGGCCTGCTTCCAGTCCACGCGGTTCAGGGAGAGGTGACGGCAGATCGAGGCCAGAAACGCAAAGAAATACCTGGGTCGCCGGGGCGGGATGCTTTTCCAGACTTCGGCATAGGTGTCGTTGACGCTTTCCTCGGCGTCCTCCCGGTTTTGCAGGATATTCTTTGCCAGTGTGTGCAGCCGTTTGCCGTAGGCTGTATCCGTTTCCCTTATGGCGTCCTCGTCCCGGGCAAAATACAGGTCGAGGATTTTTGCGTCTTCCATTTGAGGGTCACTTCCTTTCTTTTTGTCCTTCACCCTGATAATAAGATTTTACCACGCAAACGTCACATTTTGGGCAAAAATATTTTTTCGGAACAGGAAAAAGCCGCCCGGCGGGGCGGCTTTTTATACTATGGAACCTCTGAATAAATCGTCTTCGGCTGGCGGCGCTTACCAGGCGGAGGGCTTCAGATCGCCTACATAGACCACGTCCCGAATCTCGATAACGACGTCCGTGGGGTCGCCCGGGTTCGTCGTGACCGTGGTGATGCTGTCCGGCGCGTAGGCAGTGGCACGCCCTTTGTCCCGATTCTGGTCGTGATGATAACCCGCCGGCGGATTTTCGGTGGGGGTATGGCCGTTCTCGCCCTGCTCCACGAATTCCGTACCCTCCGGGGTCTTATCCTCGAAGCGGATGTTCTTGACGATGTCCTTTCCGTCGGGATCCGAGGAAAGGCGGATGGTGGGGAACATCTTGCCCGCTTCTTCGCTGTGCCCCGCCACGTTCATTGAGGTATCACTGTACGCAGCGTTCGTGGACTTCTCGGCGGCATCCAGTGCCTTGTAGGTCGTTCCGGGGGCGAGCGAAGTATTATTTTCGTCCCTGATATCAAAGTTCAGCGCACTGCTGGGGTCTTCACTATCCAGCGTCAGATAATAGCTCACGCCGTTGTCAAGATCCTCCTGGCTGTAGGCAACGCCAATGAGGAAGGTCGAAACCGTGACCCGGCGAAGGGGAGGCTGCTCCTGATTGTCTCCCGGAGCGGCCGAGTCGACCGGATAGGACGTGGCGCCCACATAGTATACGTAAACCGTTGTTACCGAGGGGCGTGGGATGGGGGAATCCTCGTAGGGATCCAGATGGCTCGCGCCCTTTGCCGCAACCGCCACCTCGCCGTCACCGGCTGCGGGAGCGGCGTCAGTGCTGTCCTTCGCCGCAAAGCCCGCAATGCGGATGATGAGCTTTCCTTCCCCGGCGTTGGCCAGCGTAAAGGAATCGTTCAGCGAGACCCCGACACCGGCGGTGCTGAGGAACCGGGCGAGGGCTTCCTCCTTGCCCGGGGCTTTCAGCTGTCCGTTTTCGATTTGCAGATCGGACACGGCCAGACCCAGCGTCTGGAGCGCGTCGCCGTTTTCCCGTACCAGCTTGGCGGCGGCAAGGTCTTCCAGACGGACATAGACACGGCCGTTTTCCAGCTTGGGCGCGTAGGCGACGCCCTCAAGGGTAATGGCTTCTTCGGTCAGCCCATGGGCGTCCACAGACGCGGGGTTCGGCAGGCCGTAGCCATAGCGAACCCATTCCACAGGCAATTCGTTTTCCTCCGCAAAGGCAGCCATCGGGAGGATGAGCAGCAGAAGACAGCACATCAGCAGTCTTCTCAAGTGGGTTTTCATATGTTATCCTTCCTTTCCTTCCCCGTGGGGGATTGATGTAAAACCATTATACAGGATATGGCGGCAAAAAGCAAGAAGAAAATGGTTTGTATACCATTTTTTAAGAAAAAAAGGATGTCTCCCCCTGAAAATTGGGGAGACATCCGAGAACGATTTGGCTTTTCAGCACTTGACCCGCTCGCCGACCCGGCAGTATACCAGATACCCCGCCGCGGCAGCGACGGACAGGGCGTAAACCACCGCAATCAGGACAAAGGGCAGCTTGACGTGGACGGCGTACAGGAATCCCGCCAGCAGGGAGCCGATGATGCTGCCAAGAGATTTGGTGGCGTTGTAGAAGCCCATGACCAGATTCTTCTGGGCAGGGTCTGCCCGGGTGGCCACCATGTCCTGCAATACGGGGACGCTGACGGAATACCCGGCGTACAGCGCGATGCCGCAGGAGAGGAAAACGGAAATCTGCGGCGCAAGGACGGTTCCCAGCGAGGCCAGGGTGCAGGCGCCCACCAGCACCACCGTGGATTTTCCGGTGTCGGCCTTCCGGATGATCCACAGACACAGGGTCATATTGAACAGGAAGGACACGAAGCCCACCACGGCCTTGATGATGCCGTTATAGGCGGAGGTCAGCCCCAGCTGGTCTTTCAGGTAATAGTTGAACACCTGGTCGAAGCAGGTATTTCCCAGATTGATGAGAATGTTCACCAGAAACAGAAGGACGAAGGCGGTATTCATGAAATATTTGCCGTCCCGGAAGGCGTCGAAGGGATTGCCGTTGGCAATCAGCTCCTTGACGGACACCTTTCCGGTGCGTTCCCCATCCGGCACACAGCACAGCCGGAACAGAATGCCGCTGACGAGCAAAGTAGCCGCTTGCAGAAGAAAGGCAGCGCGGATGGAAAATTCCCCCACCACGCCGCCGACGAGATAGCCGAAGGCGCCGAACACCGAATGGAGGGTCGCGCTGTAGGTCAGGTATTTTGCCATGTCCTTAGGCTCCGCGACGTTGACTACATAGGTCAGCATACTGACGAACACGCCGCCGATAAATACGCCCGCCAGAAGCCGCACAAAGAGAATACCCGCCTGGGTGGTGGAATAGGCGAACCCCAGCTGCGCCGCCGCGTAGCCGACGCAGCAGATGAGCAGAGACTCCCGGGAGGAAATGAACCGGTTGATATTGCCCCAGGAGGGGGACAGGGCGAAATTGGCGATCATCATGACCGCCAGCATTAGCCCGAACATATAGTCCGGCAGACCCAGCTCCTGAATGATGGTGGGGGTTACAGGGTGGGCGAAGCTGGCCGCAAGGTGAAACAGCGCCATGGCCACGAAGAACAGAAGAAAGCGGGTTTTATATTTCATAAATACGGCCCCAATCGGTCATTCCAGGGTGACGGTCATTTCGTTGCGGTAGGTTTCGCCTGCGGGCAGGTGAATCATGTGTTCCTGCTTGGCGAAATCCTCCACGAAGGCGCTGTGAGAGGGGAGACTCACCCACGGCTCAATGCAGACGTAGGGGGCGTCGGTTTTGGGCGCGTGCCACAATCCGACAAAGGGCATGTCCGGGAAGGACACCGTGACGCTGCGGGAAGATTTGCCAGAGCGCAGGGTCAGCGTGCGGCTGACGTTTCCCAGCACCACCGCGTCCAGATCAAACAGCGCGTGGGTCAGGGGAACCCTGCGGCCGTCTTCCAGAGGATAGGGAGATTCGGTACCCGCAAGCCGGTAATTGGCGGGATCCATGTCCACCCGCACGGGCTGGCAGGGCTCGGCAAAGTCCAGCTCCCAGTCCTCAAAGGAACCCTCGCCGTTCAGGGGAACGTTGAAGCCCGGGTGTCCGCCGATGCCAAAGTACATCTCCCGGGAATCCCGGTTTTCCACCAGACAGGTCTTGCGGATCTGATTTCCGTGGAGGGTGTAGCATACGTGGAAGGCAAAACGGAAGGGATACATGGAACGGGTCTTCTTGTTATCGGTCAGGGTGAAGCGGATGGAAGACCCGGTCTGTTCGGTCACGGCGAAATCCGTGCCGATGCAGAAGCCGTGGATGGTCATGGGGTAGGTTTTTCAGTCCAGCAGGTACTTTCCGTCAGTCAGGCGGCCGACGTAGGGGAACAGGTTGGCATCCCGCCGCGCCCAGTATTTGGCGTCGCCCTGCCAGAGATATTCGGCGCCGTCCTTGACAATGCTGTGCAGCACGGCACCGCAGGCGTCGAGGGCTACGGTCAGGGTGCCGTTGTGAAGGGTATACAGGTTCATAAAATGTCCTCCTGAAAAGTGATGGGATTTGTGTAACCAGTATAGCGTGAAAGGCTGCACTTTGCAAGATTTTGTGAAAAGTATGAAAAAATGCGTAAGAAAGGTATATGTGGGTCGGCGACATTTTTGATTATACTGTAGGCAGGAAACAAAATAACAGGAGGGAATGGAATGAAGAAATGGAATGTGGCCATCATCGGACTGGGGTTTGTGGGAAAGCTCCATTATGATGCTCTGCGGCGGCTGCCCAATGTCCATGTGCGCACCATCGTGGTACACAAGGCACAGGACATTCAGGCTACGAAGGAAAACTACGACGCGGACGTGGTGACGGACTGCTGGCAGGAGGCTGTGGCGGACCCGCAGATTCAGGTGATCCACAACTGCACGCCCAACGCCCTCCATGACGAGATCAATCTGGCGGCCATCGGGGCGGGGAAGCACCTGTACGCGGAAAAGCCCATGAGCCTGACCACCGCCGGGGCGGAGGAAGTGCTGGCGGCGGCAAAGGCCGCCGGAATTGCCCATGCCATCAATTACCAGTGCCGGATGAACGGTGCGGTGCTGGAAATGCGGGCACGGCTTCAGCGGGGACAGGCAGGCCGGCCGCTGTACGTGGGAGGACAGTATTTGCAGGAGTCCGTGGCGCGGAAGACCGACTACACCCCCCGTCGGATTCCGGAGACCTCGCCCGCCCGTGCGCTGCTGGATATCGGCGTACACTGGGCGGATACGGCAGGCTTTGTCATGGGATGCCCCATTTCCAAGGTGTACGCGAAAATGTATACCCACCATCCCATCCGTATTGACCCGGAAACGGGGCGGGAGATCGTGGTGCGCAGCGACGACACCACCTCCGTCATGGTGGAGTTTGCCGACGGAACCCCCGGCAGCGCCCTGTTCTCCAAATGCATGCTGGGACACAAGAACGACCTGCGGGTTTCCGTCAGCGGGGATGAAAAGGAGTTTGCGTGGCACATGGAGCAATGCGACCGGCTCTGGGTGGGCCAGCGGGAGCGGGGCAACGAGAGCGTCTACGTAGACAGGAATACGGCTCTGCCCGAGGTACACCCCTTCATTCATCTCCCCGCCGGACACACTCCCGGCTGGATGGACGCGCTTACAAATGCCATGCAGGCGTTCTATGACTCCCTGAAGGGGGAAGCCTACGCCAGAGAAAAAGTGCCCTATGCCACCTTGGAAGACGGCGTTATGGGCAATCGGTTCGTGGACGCCTGTCTGGAATCCGCACGTCAGGAGCGCTGGATAGCCCTGTAATTCGTGCATTCGATAAAGGAAAGTGTAGATTGCATATATTGCAAAACGGCGAAAATACAGCTACAATAAAAACAGCAAATGGGCAATATGCTCAAAAATAAATTTTGGGAGGTTACAATATGGCAGACTACCGCACGATTCCCGCCGCCGAGCTGGGCAAGGGCAGCAATATCAAGGTCGAGCTGTGCGAGACAGAGGTGGACCTTTATTGGAAAATGGCGATCGAGGTTCTGGAGCTGATTCAGGAGAACAACGCCAAGGGCGAAAAGACCGTTATGATCGTTCCCTATGGCCCTCTTGGCCCCTACGCCAGGCTGGTGGAGCTGATCAACAAGCACCGGGTCAGCCTGAAGAACTGCTGGTTCATCAACATGGACGAATATCTGGATGAGAACAAGCAGTATCTGCCCAAGACCGACCCGCTGTCTTTCCGCGGCGGCATGGACCGGATCTTCTACGGTCTGGTAGACCCCGAGCTGCTCATGCCGGAGGAGCAGAGAATTTTCCCCGAGCCGGGCAACGAAGGCCGCATCTGGGAGACCATCCAGAAGCTGGGCAAGCTGGATATGTGCTGGGGCGGCGTCGGCATCACGGGACATATCGCCTTCAATGAGCCGCCGGAACCCGGTGAAGTGTGCACGGACGAGGAATTCCTCCAGCGTCCCACCCGTGTGCTGAAGCTGGCACGGGAGACCAAGACCATCAACGCGTTCATGAACGCGGGCGCCGATCTGGACGCCATTCCCGACTGGTGCATCACCGTCGGCATGAAGGAAATTTTCCATGCCCGGAAGGTTCGTATGTGCATGCCCCGTGACTGGAATGCCGCCATGCTGCGCAAGGCGCTCCACGGCCCCGTCAGCTGCAAGGTGCCCGTGTCCCTGTTCCAGAATCACGGCGACGCCAAGATCTACGCCATCGCGCTGGCCGCTACCACGCCCGTGATCCCGGAGATCCGCGTCTACAATAAGTAATATATACACAAAAATATGGCAGGGCGCTATCCGGTGCCCTGCCACTTTTCAAAGGAAGCTCTGGTTCAATCGGCGAGAGCCGGCGAAAAAGATTTGCTGTTCAGCCGAAGACGATTGATTCAGAGACTCCCAAAGGGAGAATGGCTATGAACAAAATCTGGATCGGCAACGGCCAGCTGGTCTTGCCGGACAAAATCGTCCCCGGCGGCTCCGTGCTGCTGGAGGGAAAGAAGATCGCGGCCGTCAACGTGCCCTGTCCGCCGGATGCCCGACGGGTGGATGTGGACGGAAGCTATATTATGGCGGGCTTCGTGGATATCCATGTCCACGGCGGCGGCGACTCGGACTTTATGGATGAGGACGCTTCGGCGTTCCCAACCATTGCGAAAGCCCACTGCGCCCACGGCACCACCGCCCTGTGCCCCACCACCATGACCTGCGCGGATTCATTGCTGGAAAAGACCATCGACCTGTTTCTGGAAGCGGACAAGGAGCCGGAAAACGGTGCGGAGCTGCTGGGACTGCATCTGGAGGGCCCTTATTTCTCCGCTGCCTCCAAGGGCGCACAGCCCATTGGGGAGCAGCGTATCCCTGAGCGGGAGGATCTGGAGCGGATACTGCGGCGGGCGAAGGGAAGCATCCTGCGCTGGGACGCCGCGCCGGAGCTGCCGAACATGGAGCTGTTTGCCAGGGTCATGGCGGAAAACGGGGTGCTTGCCTCTCTGGCGCACAGCGCGGCGACGGCACCGCAGGCATTGCGGGCTTTTGACTGGGGCTTTTCCCATGTGACGCATTTCTACAATGCCTGTACGACGTTCCACAAGAAGAACGGTCTGGTTTATTCCGGCATTGTGGAGGCGACCTACCTGCGCGACGATGTGACCATTGAACTCATCGGCGACGGACGCCACATTCCACGGGAGTCCATGCTGCTGGCACTGCGCATCAAGGGCGCGGACTCCATCGCTCTGATCACGGACGCCATGCGGGCGGCCGGTGTAAACTGCGAAAAATCCGTGCTGGGCGCCAGAACCACCGGCGTACCCGTGGTCATTCGGGACGACGTGGCGCAGCTGCCAGACCTCAGCTCTTACGCGGGCAGCATTGCCACCATGGACCGGTGCCTGCGCACGGCGCATGTGCAGTACGGAATTCCTCTGCCGGAGGTCAGCAGAATGCTCTCCCTGACACCGGCGAGACTCTGCGGCGTTTTCGACCGCAAGGGTTCGCTGGAAAAGGGGAAGGACGGGGACGTGGTCGTGCTGTCCGGGGATTTCCAGGTGCAGCAGGTATACGCCCGGGGCGGCCGGTGCGTATTTGAGACGTGAAGAACCTTTATATATTATCCATTGTATAAGATGCTGAAAAGAATAAGTTCTATATAGGGAATCGTAGGTAATGTTGATTGCAATTGTGGACGATTTGCTCTATACTATAGCCATAGCAGGTAAGCAGATTGTGAAATTTGCTGTAGTCGCGCAACTGCTAATCAATCAAACTGAGGAGGAACACAAATGAAAAAACTGTTCGCACTGCTTCTGGTGGCCATCATGGCGCTGAGCATGGTCGCCTGTGGCGCAGATAAGACTGCAACCACCGAAGCCCCCAAGACTGACGCTCCCGCTGCTCCCGCTGCCACTCAGGCGGAGACGACCGTGTCCGACGAGCCTGTGACCATCCACTGCCTGCACTACATGGTCGAGGGCAACAAGTCCGCCGGCCTTGAGAAGATCCAGGCCGCGTTCTCCGAGCTGTACCCCAACGTTACCTTTGAAAACAGCGCATACTCCTAGGGCACTGACTACTTTGCACAGCTGCAGACCGCGATCGCTTCCGGCGATATGCCCGAGATCATGATGGGCAACCCCGGCCTGTACACCGACCTGATCGATGGCGGCTACGTCATGGACCTGACCGGCAACGCCGTTATCGAAGGACTGGGTCTGACCCAGGCTGACATGGGCGACGTGTCCTACCAGGGCAAGTGGTACGCTTTCCCCGTGGACTTCAAGACCTGGGGCGTTTACTACAACAAGACCATCTTTGATGAGCTGAATCTGAAGGTTCCCACCACCCAGACCGAGCTGCTGGAAGTCTGCAAGGCTCTGAAGGCCGGCGGCTATGACCCTTGGGCACAGTGGTATGCCGACGGCGCCTCCGTTGATATCGAAATGCGTCCTGTCGTCTGGACGGAAGCGATCCAGAACGGTGACAACGATATGTTCGAGAAGCTGATGAGCGGCGAGAAGAAGGTTGCTGACTATCCCTACTTCGCCAAGGGTCTGGAAGCCTGGGGCGCTCGTATGGGCAACTGGGCACGCAATGACGCCACCTCCAACAAGCAGTCCGACGCTAACGAGATCTTCCTGTCCGGCCAGGCTGGCATGCTGTACCAGGGCACCTGGAACTACGGCTCCATCGAAGACCTGAAGTCCGACGACTTCGACTACGGCTTCTTCTTTGTTCCCACCGACGATTCCGGCAGCGAGCCTGTCATGAACGTGCAGGTCGATCAGGCCTTCATGGTCAACCCCAAGGCTGAGAATGCTGACTGGGCCGTCAAGTTCATGGAGTTCTTCCTGAGCGAGCAGATGGGCACCTGGTCCGACGCGACCAAGCAGCCCTGCATCACCGGCGCTACCACCGAGAATACTACCGATTTTCTGAAGACCATTCTGGACGTGAAGGCCTCCGGCAACACTGTCGGCTACGGTGAGTTCACCGTTCCCTTCACCTCCGCTTACACCGCTGCTTACCGCAAGGCTCTGACCGCTTACGCCACCTACTGCTGCACCGGCAAGACTACCGACGGTGTCAACTCCGTGGAAAGCTGCATCGAGTACATGCAGGAGCTGTTCGACGAGGAATTCGCACAGGCTGGCCTGTAATGGCTGATATCACATTGTTCGTATAATTTAAGGGTCGGGTGGGCGCAGTCCGCTAGGACAGCGCCCACTCATCCCTCTTACCAGAAATAACGGCTAACCGGCCGCCACCATGAGAGGTGTGTGTATGCGCAAATTAAATATGCCGAGGCGGCTGTCTTCCAGTGCGGCCCGGACTCACGGCGGAAACATGCTGTTTATGCTGCCGACGATCATCCTGTTCTGCATTGTTGTCCTGATCCCATTCTTTCAGGGCATTCCCTATTCCTTCACCAACTGGAAGAGCATTGTCAGTGAAACGAAGGAATTCAACGGATTGAAAAACTACATCTACCTGATTAAAAACAAATATTTTCAGGATTCCCTGCTGGTCACCTTCAAGTTCACGATCCTGTATATGGTTTCCGCGAACGTTATGGGATTGCTGCTGGCGCTGGCCATCCACAGGTCTTCCTGGTTCAATAATATTGCCAGAACCGTACTGTTCCTGCCCTTTACGGTGTCCGCGACGGCCGGTTCCATTGTCTGGTCCTACGTATTTACCGATGTTTACGGCACGCTCACCGGTCTCGTCAGCCCGCTGGGTATGCCCGGCCAGATCATTTACGGTATGGTCGTCATCGGCGCATGGCGCGACATGGGTTACACCATGCTGATCTACATTGCGGCACTTCAGGCCGTTCCTCAGGACTACTATGAGGCGGCGACCGTGGACGGCGCCGGAAAGCTGCGTCAGTTCTTCTCCGTGACCGTTCCCAACATTGTGCCCGCGTTTACGACGAACGTGACGCTGCTGCTGGCATGGGGCCTGCGGACCTTCGATATGCCCATGGCCGTTGCCCGCAACGCAAGAGAAGGTCAGTTCACCGCGGTTTATGTCTATGACAGCATCTTCTCCAACAACAAGGCTGGCCTTGGTCAGGCAGCCGCTGTTATCCTGACCATCATTCTGGTGGTTCTGACCCAGATCGTTACACGCTCTCTGAGAAGACTGGAGGTTGAACAGTAATGGCAAGTCCGACAGTTATTGCTTCCCCTCACAAGCGTCTTCTGGACCGGCACACCCAAAAGAAGCTGGCCGGAAACGGCCGGGTAATCATGATTCTGCTGATTATGATTATTGTGGTGCTGCCGTTCTATGTGGCGGTTCTGTACTCCTTCCGCGCGCCGGACGCCATCACGGCTAACCGCCTTGCATGGCCGGAGCATCCGACATTCCAGAATTATCTGCGGGTCATTTTTGAAAATGAAAGCTTCCTGACCGGCTACAAGAACAGCATCATCAACACTCTGCCCACGGTCGTGCTGCTGATGGTCATTACCTCCATGGCAAGCTGGGTTCTGGCGCGCCATGAGACAAGGTTCTATAACTTCATGTACGCCATCCTGACGCTGGGTCTGCTGATTCCCTTCCAGTGCTTTGAGCTGCCGCTGTACATCAACTGGTACAACGCCGGCCTCGTCAGCACGAACATTGGATTCATTATCGCCCGCGCGGGCTTACAGATATCCATCAGTCTGACGGCGGTCACCGGCTTTATCAAGACGGTGCCCCGCGACTTGGAGCAGGCGGCGATGATGGACGGCTGCAACCGGTTCCAGTGCTTCTGGAAGGTGGTCTTCCCCCTGATGACCCCCATCAACGTGACCCAGCTGGTTCTGAACACCCTGTTTATCTGGAATGACTACAGCACGTCGATCATTCTGCTTCGCAAGAAGTACTCCTTCACCCTGACGTTGGCACAGATCATTTACTTCAACGAGAATACGACCATGCTGAACGAGGCGTTTGCCTTCTTCATCATGGCCATGATCCCGATTCTGATCCTCTATCTGTGCATGCAGAAATACATTGTCAGCGGCATCACCGCTGGTGCGGTCAAGGGTTGATCCCGACAGTTTGGCACCGGCCTCAGGAAAGCCTGAGGCCGGTGTTTTCCATAACAGGAAATGTAAGGAAAGTAAAAAATACGTTGCGGATGCCGACAAATTCTGTTATAATACTACAAAAAAGGAGGGCGTGCCGTTTTGACTGCCAAAAAAAGGAAATTCTGGAACATTCCGCCGGAAGAAGAACAGACGGGACTGCTCCTGTGGTTTCAGATTTTACAGAAGCATTATCTGAAGCTGTTCGGCGCGAACGCCATAGCGGTTCTCAGTCTGCTGCCCTGCGCCTACTTTGTTTATCTGTTGGTGCAGACCGGCGATATTGTTTTCTGGGGACTGGGGCTGGCACTTTTTGTGCTGGCGTCCCCCTGTCAGACCGGACTGCACAGTGTCTGCGTGCGGCTGGTTCACAGAATGCCGGTGTGGGTGAAGGACGAATTCATCAATGCGTGGAAGCAGGAGTGGAAGCCCTCCATGCTCCTCGGCCTGGTTCTCGGCGTGCTGTGGTCGGTGCTGGCCTACGGGGCGTATATGATGGTCGCGGTGGACGGCGGCATGTCTGTGGGATATCTTCTGATGATGCTGCTTGCGGCGTATTTCCTGACGGGGCTTACCCTGTTCGGCTATCAGCAGATCGCCATGCTGGAGCTGCCCTTTGGCACACAGCTGAAAAACGCGGCGCTTCTGATTTTCGCCGGGAAACTGCGCGCCTTCTTTGCCATCGCGGTGTGGGTCGGAATGCTTCTGGTTCCCGTGATCTACTACGGTCTGGCGGCGTACATATTGCTGGCGGGCTGGGTGGCCATCGGGGTCATGACGGCGAATGTCATTTTCGCGCCGGTGTTTTCCCGACTGTTTTTGACGGGAGAGCCGGAATGAAAAAGAAACTGGAACACATCTGGTACTATTACAAGTGGTATATTCTGGCCGCCGCGCTGGTGATTCTGGTCGCGGCGAATTTCATAGGAGAATTGGGGCAGCGGCGTCAGCCGGACGGCGTGGTCAGCATTGTGACCACCTCTCAGGTGCCGGAGGAAACGGTCGAGGAAATCCGGACGCTGTTTGAGACCCTTTGGGGAGACCGGAACCAGGACGGCATTACGGACGTGGAAGTGAATGTGTACGCCTACGACGGAATGGGCTATTCCGGCGGCAACGCGGACGACTACGCCGCCGCGGCCGTGCATCTGGCCTCGGAGATTCAGGCAGGGACTACGGATCTGTTTCTTTCGGACGCGGAAGAACTGATGCGGCAGGCAGAGCGCCTGCAATACTATGGCGCGTTCCGGGAGTATGACGCGCTGCACCGACTGGACTGCGCCGAGCTGGAAGATTTCGGTGTCTACGCTTTCCCGGAAAAGGCGGAAGCGCTGCTTGACATGCTTCGCCAAGGAACCTCTGAATAAATCGTCGGCGGCTGGACAGCGGATCTTTTTCTCTATCCGTGCGGCTTCAAAAGTGGGAAATACATACAGTATTCCTCCACTTTTGAACCCTTCGTCTAGAGAAAAATCTCTCGCTGCCAGTCCTTGCCGATTTAATCAGAGGCTCCTTAAGAAAAATCCAACGGATGAGGAAGATGAGATAATGAGCTATCGTGTTTTATTGATCGACGACAATCAGCTGGCGCTGGAATCCATGGAAAAGACCATCCCCTGGGCGGAGCATGATCTGGAGCTTGTGGGGTGCGCGTCCAATGGCATTCAGGGCTGCCAGATGATCCGCTCCCTCCATCCGGACATCCTCATCAGCGATATTCAGATGCCGGAAATGGACGGCCTGACCATGCTGGAGCAGATGAAAAATGAACTGGCCAATTCCAGAGTCATTTTCATCACCGCCTATGACAAAATCGAGTATGCGGCCAAAGCCATCCGGCTGTCTGCCTTTGATTTTCTGATGAAGCCCGTCAAAAACGAAGACCTGATCCAGTCTCTTGACCGGGCGGTGCAGAGCATGGATCGGGAGAACAGCAAGATCGAGAAGCAGGCAAAGGAGCAGACGATCCTCCGGCGCGCCCGGTTCCTGTCCGCCCTGACCGCCGGCTCCATGGAGGACATCGCCCACGCTTTTTCCGGTTTTGTGACCGGTATTCCCCAGAATTACTTTTTCATGATCGCGGAAACGGAGAGCCATGTCACGGAGCCAATCTCCCGGATGGAGTTTATGACGTTTCCGGAAAATGTGGAGATACTCAATGTGGTACTCAATCACCAGCTGGTCATGCTCTGCGCGATGACAGGGGAGAGCGGCCACTGGCAGAGCACGGCCAGAAGCATTGCCGCGACATTGCAGGAGAATTTCCTTGGACTGACCGTGGCCGTCAGCAACCTGTACAGCCGCCCGGAGGATTTTTACGTCGCCTATCAGGAGTGCCGCTGTGCGCTGCTGCGCCATGACATCAATGGAAGAACGGCGAGGGTGGAGTTTGCCTACGACTTGGAAGGCGACGCGCTGAAGCATACCCGGATCGAGGAGCTGGATCAGGTCTGCGAGAAGATCGCCCAGCACATTACCGACATCGACCCGGAACGGCTGTGGAGCATGATCCTGAAAAAGAGCGGCGGAAATATCCGCATTATCCGAACCACATTGTGGCTGCTGTGTACCAAGGTGATCCGCAGCAAGCTGGAACAGCATCAGTGGACGGAAGAAGCGGACATGATCGTCTACGACATCACCAAGATCACTCGGGAGCAGGAGGCCAGAGACTGGCTTCTCCGGTTTCTGGAGGAAGCCAACAGAAATACGTCGGGTCAGAACCACCGCTCCAATCTGGTTCGCAACGTGCTGGAATATATCCGCGGACACATCACCGACGGACTGGTGCTGGAAGAGGTGGCAAAGAAGTTTTATGTGTCGCCCAACTATCTTTCCAGCATCATTCACAAGGAGACCGGCAAGACCTACCGCCAGCACGTGATCGAGGCGAAAATGACCGTCGCCAAGCAGATGCTGAACGATACCCGTATGCGGGTGGAGGATGTGGCCTACGCCGTGGGATATGAAAATTACATCAGCTTCTACAACGTTTTCAAACGAATTGAGCATATGAGTCCGTCGGAGTATCGTTTTCAGAAATGGAACGGAGAACAGTTATGATTCAGGCGTGGAAGGATCTGCGTTTTTCTGCCAAGCTGACCCTGATATTCTTTCTGGTGCTGTCGCTGACCATCGGCGTGATCACGATTCGGCAGAGCTATTCCTCCTTCCGCCTTCTGGAAGAAAAAAGTCTGGAGGATATGGAAAATCTGGCAGAACAGGTAATTTTGAACTTTACCCAGACCCTTGAGGATATAGAGAACAGCTGCTATGTCGCCATGATCTCCCGTGAGGTGCCGAAAAATATGAGCGGCAGCGCGACCTATGCCGTTCAGAAATATACTCTCGCGACCATGATCAGCAGCGCGACCTCCTATGATTACATCATGGCGCGGAATTCTCAGAGGCAGCTGATCAGTACGGACTTTCGCAATGATACGCCCACTGAGCATCGCAGTCAGATCGAGGCGGACTGCCGCACCATTCTGGAAGAACATCAGGAAAATACGTTGGGTTCCTGTCAATGGATCCGCATGGACAGCGGCCATGTGTATTTGCTGCGGGATGTTTACGACACCCAGCCCCTGCGGCATATGGGTGTTATTGTGCTGCACATTCGCCAGCCATTTTTCGCGGCGAGCAGCGCTTCGGAGAATACCGGCTTCCTGTTTCTGGATAAGAACGGGGATTTCCTGACCTATACCGGCACGGAGCTGCCGGAGGGAATGACGGATGAAGTGATAGCGGACGCGCAGGCCGGGACCCTTTCCAGCAAGAATAACTGGTCGGGCGGCGAGTATTTTGCGGTGTCAGTGGCGGGCAGCCAGTGGTCGGTCATTGTGATCTGCTCTACCCGATCCTATCGAACCGGCTGCCGCCAGATCATGCAGAACGGCATCGCACTGGGCGCGCTGGGACTTCTGGCGGGCATGGCTCTGGTGTATATCCTGACAAGATCCGTGCTGAAGAAGCTGGGCGAGATCAAGGAATCCATGAAGGAGGTTGCCAACGGCAATTTTGATTCCCGCATTGAGGTGACAGATGCCGACGATATCAGTCAGCTGGCCCTTGCCTTCAACGACATGAGCCAGAGAATATCGGAGCTGATGGCGGAGCTGGTGGAAAAGGAGCGGATGCGGAGCAACGCGGAATTGCAGGTTCTGGAATACAAATACCGCGCGCTGGAGACCCAGATCAGACCCCACTTTATTTACAACGCGCTGGAAGTGATCAGCTCCATGGCCAAAATCAAGGGAGAAACGGAAATGATCGACATCGTTCAGACGATCAGCCGGTATTTCCGCAACATCACCCAAAGCACCACCGACCAGTTTATTACAGTCCAGCAGGAATTCGACCGGTTGCAGGACTATACCCGCATTTATCAGTTCATGCACGGCGACCATCTGAAAACCGTTTTCTCCGCCCGGGAGACGGCGCGCAATGCCATGATTCCCACCATGATTTTACAGCCGGTGGTGGAGAATTCCCTGAAATACGGTCTGCGGTCTCAGGAGGAGGACTCTGAGATCCGGGTGCACGCCTACACGCAGGAGGGAAAGCTGGTCATCACCATCCGGGACAACGGAAAAGGGCTGACGCAGGAGCAGATGGAAAAGCTGGAGAAGGGCGAGACTGCGGAAAGCAGCAGCTCCGGCATCGGCATGGCGAACGTCCGCCAGCGCCTGAAGCTGATCTACGGGGACAAGAGCAGCATTTCCTTCCGGAACCGCACCGCCGGCGGCGTGAAGGTCACGATTGAAATCCCCTTCACCTATTCGGAACCGGACAGCCTGTGGGAGCTGGAGCAGATGGACGACTGGAGCGACTTGGACGAGTTGTGGTGATAGAGCTACATATATACCAAATCAGATGCTTTCAGAAAAAAGCGTAAGTTTGGTGAATGGTGTAAAAAAGCTTTGGTAGTATAATATAATAACAGGCGTGAAAAAATAAACTTTTTCGTATATTATGGAGGTTTCGCCATGCTAAACTATCATGTCAAGATCGGCCTGGTTCCCATTCGCAGAGACGTTACGCCCCGCCCCGGTATCTTTAACTGGGAAAAGGCGGAGGAGCGCTGCGCCGCGGCGGTAGCCTATATCGAGGAGCATTTCACCTCCGAGAACGTTTCCTTCGTGGATCTGAAGGGAATCAACGCCGTGGATGTTCTCTACAGCGACAAGGACGTGGACGCCGTTATCGACCGCTTCCGGGCGGAGAAGGTGGACGCGGTATTCCTGATCAACGGCAACTTCGGTAACGAGGAAGTGGCCGGCGCGGTGGCCAAGGCCATCGGCAAGCCCGTGCTGCTGTGGGGTCCCCAGGACACCGTGTTTGAACCGGACGGCACCCGGTATACCGATTCCCAGTGCGGCCTGTTCGGCATGAGCCGCCAGCTGCAAAGAATGAACGTTCCCTTTACTTATATCGAAAACTGCCGCATTGAAGACCCGATTTTCACCGAGGGCTTCCTGCGGTTCGTGGGCGTGGCCTGCGCGGTGAAGAACTTCAAGGGGATGCGGGTCGCCCAGGTGGGTATGCGTCCCAAGCCCTTCTGCTCCGTGATCTTCAACGAGAGCGACCTGATGGACAAGTTTGACATCCACGTCATTCCCGTGAACCTGGCTGTGATTCAGGACAAGTACAGAAGGATTCTGGAAACCCGGAAGGACGAGCTGGCTGAAGGTGTTGCTAAGCTGCGCCAAATGTACGAGATCGACGATCTGTCCGAGCCGGTGCTGGACAAGGTCTATGCCTTCGTGCTGCTGTATGAGGAAATTTTTGAAGAGTACAACGTGGCCGCCGTTTCCGCGGAGTGCTGGACTGCCATGCAGCTGATGGTGGGCGCGATGCCCTGCGCGGCCTATCCCCTGCTCGCGGACATGGGCTATATCATCGGCTGCGAGAGCGACATGCACGCGACGTTGACCCAGGTGGTGCTGAAATGCCTGACCCTGGGACAGAAAAAGCCCTTCCTGGGCGAGTTCACCACCCGTCACCCCACGGAGCGGAACGTAGAGCTGCTGTGGCACTGCGGCCCCTTCGCCTATTCCCTGAAAAAGCATGGCACCGGCGCGAAGATGGTCAACATGCGTCAGTGGATGCAGGTGGAGGACGGCCATTTCACCGTGGCGCGGATCGATCAGGATCACGGCAGCTACTCCATCGCCGTCTGCGAATGCGACAGCGCGGAAGGCCCCTATACCTTCGGCTCCTACATGTGGGGCAGGTTCAAGGATCTGCCCGGGGTGGAGCGTAAGCTCATCGAAGGCCCCTACATCCATCATATGTCCGAGATCGAGGGCAGCCTGACAGAGTCCATCCGGGAATTCTGCAAGTACGTACCCGGCCTGTCCTTTGACGGCCTTGACTGACCATAAAAACACCGCTGCTGAAAAGCGGCGGTGTTTCTGTATGACAAAATACCCAAAAGAGTGACTGAAATTTCGTTACAATTATTCCCGTATCGGCTTGCAAAATGATAGCTGCCGTGGTATAGTGATGCTGAGATTGTAATAGAGATTCTATTTGCATCTTCGGAGTACGGAAAAACTGAAATTTTATTACATAACAGGAGGAAGCATTATGATTTACGATCTGAAGAAGATTCTGGACATTGGCGAGGAGAACGGCTTCGCCGTGCCCGCGTTCAATGTGTATAACCTGGAAACCGTTATGGGCGTTATGCAGGCGGCCGAGGAGACCGGCGCTCCCGTCATTTTCCAGATGTACAGCCGCCTGTTTGATTCTCAGATCGCCCAGTACGTCGCCCCCATCATCCGGGAGGCCATGAACAACATGAAGACCCCCGTGGCCTTCCACCTGGATCATGGCGCGGGCATTCCCGAGGTGCTGCGTGCGTTCCGTTACGGCGCGACGGGCGTTATGATCGACGCTTCCAGAAAGCCCTTGGATGAGAACATCGCAATCACCAAGGGCGTTGTGGAGATGGCTGCGGAAATGGGCATCGGCGTCGAGGGTGAGCTGGGCGAAGTCGGCAAGGCCGCCGAGGGCGTTTCCAAGGATTACACCAAGGTGGAGGATGCCGCAAAGTTCGTTAACGAGACCGGCGTCTGCGCTCTGGCTGTGGCGGTGGGCACTGCCCATGGTCATTACAAGCAGGCTCCCGTCCTGGCGCTGAAGCGGATCGAGGAACTGCATGAGGGGCAGAAGACCCATCTGGTGCTGCACGGCGGTTCCGGTGTTCCCGACGACCAGATTGCGGCGGCGGTCAAGGCCGGTATCCGCAAGATCAACTTCGGCACCGATGTCTGCTGCTCCCTGCTGGACGGCATCCGGGCGGTCGATCCCTCCATTCTGGCGCTGGATCTGTTCATGCAGGGTCCCACTGCCCGGGTGAAGGACTTTGCCCTCAGCAAAATCAAGCTTCTGGGAGCGGATAAATGATGGCAAGTGTAGTTGGCATCGGCGCGGCGGTCTTCGATATTCTGATGACCGTGGACGCTTTTCCCCGGGAGGATACGAAGCTCCGGGGTCTGGAAACCAAATTCCAGTGCGGCGGTCCCTGCGCTACCGCACTGGTAGCCATCAGCAAGCTGGGGGAGTCTGCCAGCTTCGTGGGCACCGTGGGCGACGATATGTACGGCACCTTTGTGAAGGCCGAAATGGAGCGCTACGGGGTGGACACCTCCTGCGTGAAGGTAAATCCCGGCCTGACCTTCCACAGCGTCGTTCTGCTGAACGTCAGCAACAGCAGCCGCACCTGCGTCTGGAACCGGGGAGAAGCGGCGGCGCCTACGGTGGAGGACGTCGATCTGGACGTCCTGAAGCAGGCAAAGTATCTGCATCTGGATGGCAACCAGCTGGATTGCGCCATTTTCGCGGCGAAAAAAGCCCGTGAAATGGGCGTTACGGTCAGCATGGACGCAGGCGGCGCATATCCGAACATTGAAAAGCTTCTGCCGCTGGTGGATGTGCTGATTCCCAGCGAGGAATTTTCCATGAAGGTCACCGGCTGCGCAACGGCCAAGGAAGCCGCCGGGGTATTGCAGGAAAGGTACCATCCCCAGATTCTGGTGATCACCCAGGGCAGCAAGGGCGGCTTTATCTGGGAAAACGGCAGGGAAGTTCGTTACCCCGTGTTCCCTGTGAAGGCGATCGACTCCAACGGCGCGGGAGATACCTTCCACGGCGCATTCGTGGCGGCGCGGCTGAAGGGCATGGACGTGTATGAAGCCTGTCGCTTTGCTTCCGCCACCTCCGCCCTGAAATGCACCCGCTTCGGTGCGCAGCAGGGCATCCCCGGCTACGAGGAAGTTCTGGAATTTATGAAGACCCACGAGGGAGTTGTATACGATGGATAATTTGCAGAAATTACAGGCGGCGAATCCCCATATTGCCATTCACACCATCCATGAAGCGGCCTTTCGCCGCTATGGCAGTGTGATTCAGGAGGACACTTCCGCGTTCTGCGCGGCGGCGGAGACCATCCCGTTCCCGGAGACGGGGAGCAAGTATGTGGCTTCGCCCCCGGAGCTGGACGAAATTCCGGCGGCGGCGAGGCTGCGGGAAAATCACTGCGGCGGTCTGGACGAGCAGATCGGCCTGTGCTGGGGGCATTCCAACCAGCTGAACGCTTTGGAGTGGCACACCTGCAACGAATTCAACATTGCCGTCCGGGAACTGGTTCTGCTGCTGGCCAAGCGGGAGGATCTGGACGAGGACGGCCGGCTGAACGCGGACAAGGTGCAGGCCTTTTATCTGGCGCAGGGGGAAATGATCGAGGTGTATTCGGACACTCTGCATTTCTGCCCCTGCGAGGTGACAGGCAGCGGCTTCTGCTGCATCGTAGGATTGCAGCGGGGAACGAACCTGCCCATCGCCCCGGAGCAGAAAGTGAATAAGCTCTGGGCGGCCAACAAATGGCTGCTGGGACACGAGGCGAACACCGGTCTCATCGAGCGGGGCGCGTTCCCGGGAATTTACGGGGAAAACTGGAAAATCAATCCGATCAGATAATCAGGAGGCGGAAAGCATTGGAAAAGGTAATCAACGGAGTTTCCTGCCGTGTGGTGGAAAAGGAATGGGACGTGTACTTTGACATGGCGCTGACCATGTTTGAGAAGATCGTCAAAAATAATCAGGCGGGGAAGCCGTCGGTGTTTATTGTCCCGGTGGGGCCTACGGATCAGTACCCCATTCTGGCGAAGCTGATCAACAGCCAGCGGGTATCTCTGAAAAACGTCCACTTCTTCAACATGGACGAGTACCTGGTTTCTCCGACCCAGTGGATCAGCGAGGACGACCCCATGAGCTTCCACGGCCGGATGAAGCGGGAATTCTATGACCGGGTGGATGAGAGTCTGGTCATGCCGGAGTCTCAGCGGCATTTCCCGGAGCCGGGACGTGAAAAAGAGTACGACGAGCTGATCGCCGGTTTGGGCGGCGTGGATATGTGCTTCGGCGGCTTGGGCATCAACGGCCATGTGGCCTTCAACGAGGCGGCGGAGGCCGATGACCCCATCACTGCGGACGCGTATGCCGATTTGGGGACCCGTGTGCTGCCCATCAGCCGGGAGACCCGGGCGGTCAATGCCTTCGGCTACCAGCGCGGCGATCTGGCGGGAATGCCGGAATGGTGCATCACCGTGGGCATGAAGCAGATACTGTCTTCCAGGAAGGTGTATATCGCGCTGAACCGCCCATGGCAGAGCGGGCCGTTAAAGCATGTGCTGCATGGGGAAATGGTACCCCAATGGCCGGGTTCTCTGCTTCGCAGACTGCCCGACGTGCGCCTGTGCATGACGGAGGATATCGCACGGGGGATCGTGTAAGCAATAAAAAATGTTCCATTCTATTTGAATGGAACATTTTTTATTGCAATTTTCAGGGGATATTGTCACAAAAACGGGAAAAACGGATTACTGCTCCTTCTCCGGAGAATCCTCCGGCTTGCGGTAGTATTCTTTCAGCAGCAGAACCAGATACCGCACGACAAAGACAATACCGCCGCCCAGCACGACGATGCCGAGGAGCAGGACTTTGATACCGGGGGCGTCGGCGCCGCCGACGATATATGCCTGAACGATTTTTGCCAGCATGTACGCTAGAAGCAGCAGAGCGGTGCCGTTGAGAATGATGCGGTTTCCGACCTGCGATTTGTTCTGTTTGCTCATAGGGTAGCCTCCTTCGCTTTTGTACAAGGATACGGTATTTTTAAGCAAATGTCAATATCGGCGGAAATAATGATTGACAACACCGGGTTCCGGCTGTTATTGTGGTGTGTAGAAACGAGGTGTACATATGGAACAGCTACAGAAACTAATTGACGAGTATGTAAAGTGGACGCAGGAAAACCGGATGGCAGGGAAGAAGATCGCCGTCTATCTCGGCTTGCAGGTGGAGCAAAGCCCGAAACATGCCGCTTTTTATGAGGCGGTGGGGGAGTGGGCGAAGACGTTCGCGGCCGGACAGCCGGAGCATGAGCAGATGGTGGCGGCGGTGCGGCTGCTGCTGTTTTCCGCCGGGGAGCATTTGGGCAGCGAGGCGGAGTGGTATCTGATCGCCATTCAGAATTATGCAAAGGACTTTATCGGCGAGCTGAACGAGGCGGAAAAGACGCAGCTGGCGTCGGAATACCGGAAGAAATACCCCTCCGGCAGACGGCTTCCCCTGCAAAATGAGATTTACAGCCTCCTTTCCGGCGGGAAGAAGGAACCCTTCTGGAAATGGCATATCAGACAAAAATGACCGGCAATTTATGGTGAATATTCGCACTTGTTATTTGGCGGGGAATCTGTTACGATATAGACAACGTAAGCGGTTTCGTAAAAGGTTACGAATTGGGTGAATGAAATGACTCTGAAAGATATTGCGCGGCTTGCCAACTGTTCAACGGCGACGGTCTCCCGGGTGATCAACAACGAAAAAGGCGTTTCCGAGGAGACGAGAGCCTATATCCAGCGGGTCATTGACGAGAACGGCTACCAGCCCAACAAACAGGCGAAGGGACTGGCAGAGCAGAAGACCAACACGCTCCTGTTTGTTTACGAAAATACACCCGACAACCCCTTTTTCACGGAGTTGATCCGCGGCGCCATCGACGGAGCGAAGGAAGCCCACCAGATTCTGCTGTTCAACATCATCTGCGACAGCTACGTTACGGATTATTTCCTGAACGCTTTGCGTTCCGATCAGATTGACGGCGTCATCGTGGCGTCCACAGGTCTGGAGGAGACGCGGAATTTCGCGAAGATGGTCGCAAGCGAAGGCCGTCATCTGGTGCTGATTAACGACCCCATCGGCGAGCTGAACGTTCCCCGTATCTACATCAACAACGACCAGTCGGCCTATCAGGCCACGCGCCATCTGCTGGAATGCGGCCATACCCGCATCGGCCACATCGGCGGCAGAACCACCTCCTATCCCAGCTACCAGCGCTTCGAGGGCTACAGCCGGGCAATGACGGATGCCGGCCTTCGGCGCTATGTTGACCGGTACACCATCATGGACAACACCAACCGGGAGGAAGCCAGGGCGGCGGCGAAGAAGCTGCTTGCCAAGAAGAACCGCCCTACGGCGATCTTCTGTGCCAACGACTCCCTGGCCTTTGGAGTGTGCGCGGCGGTGAGCGACGTGGGACTGCGGGTGCCCAACGATGTGTCCGTGGTCGGCTATGACGACATCGCGATGGCCTCCACCTTCGAGCCGAAGCTGACGACCATCCATCAGCCCATTTACGAAATGGGGCGGCGCAGCATCCAGCTGATGCTGCATCAGACCCAGGGCGGGGGAATGGGGGTTCCCGAATCCGTGGTGCTGTCCGCTTCTCTTGTCAAACGTGAGTCGGTACGAAACCTGTTATAGAATGGAAAAATGCAAAGGGAGAACCAGAGGTTGAGATACTTTGCATTTTTTTGAACCGCAGAACGTAAACGCTTACGTAAACGAAAAACAGATTGATACACAACAGATATCAAAATATCAATGCAGGCATAGGTAAAATCGTAACTTGTGCCGCGACACGCGGCATAAAATAAAATCAAAGGAGCACACAAAATGAAAAAGATCATAGCGTTCTTCCTCGCAATGAGCATGGTAGTGGTCATGCTGGCCGGCTGCGGCACAGCCAAGCCCGCCGCCACGACTGCCGAAGCCCCCAAGACCGAGACCAAGGCTGCCACGGAAGCTGCCCCCGCAGCCGAGCCTGAGCAGAAGGAGCTGACCATCGCCGGTATCGTCTTCAAGGACGAGTTTACCATGAAGATGGTTCAGCAGGGCTATGAGGATGCCGCCAGAGATTACGGCGTGAACATCGTCATCGGCAACTCCATGGGCGACCTGGCCAACGAGCAGCAGCTGGTTTACAGCTACATTGATATGGGCGTTGACGGCATCGCCATCACCCCCTACTCCGAGGAAGCCTCCATTCCCATCCTGAAGGAGGCCTATGACAAGGGCATCGAAGTGGCCGTGGCCAACATCAAGCTGAACGACGCCTCCTTCGTCTGCGGCGGCTTCACCTCTCAGGATTTGCTGAACGGCCAGAGGCTGGGCGACTACACCGCCAAGTATCTGTCCGACAAGTACGGCAACGATCTGAAGATCGCCATCATGGACTTCGACGCTGCCATCCCCGAGCAGTCCAAGGCGCGCTATGGCGGCTTCCTGGAAGAACTGACCGCCAACGGCGTCAACTATGAGATCGTCGCCCAGCAGTCCTCCACCTCCAAGAACGACAACGTACCCATCGTCGAAGCCATGCTGGCGGGCGCTCCCGACTGCAACGTCTTCTTCTGCACTTCCGCCGCCTTCACCAACGTCGTTGTGCAGGTTGTTATGAATATGGGTCTGTCCGATAAGATCACCGTCGTCGGCTACGACATGGGCGAGCAGACCGCGACCCAGATCCTGGACGAAAAATCTCCCCTGTACTGCACGCTGGAGCAGGATATGTACACCATGGGCTACAAGGCCGTTGAGCAGCTGGCAAGAACGCTGCGCGGCGAAGAGACCGAATGCCCCCGGGGCGACACCGTCTATCTGGAAGGCATCATCCACAGCAAGGAAGACCCTGCCGGTGTTCAGGCCTGGCTGGACAGCTACTACAAGCTGGCCAACAGCTGATTCGTTCTCGTAAGCAATCCTTAGGCTCCGGGGCTGGCGCACCCGGAGCCTCTCCAATCAAAGAGAGTGGTGAATAAAAAGTGAGTACCCTTTCCTGTGATAACATTGTGAAAGACTATCCCGGCACCCGGGCGCTGGATCATGTGAGCGCTTCCTTCGACAGCGGCAAGATCAACGCGCTTCTGGGCAAAAACGGGTCGGGAAAATCCACCCTTTGCAAAATTTTCGCCGGTGCGGAAAGCGCGACCAGCGGCGAATTTTATCTGGATGGACGGAAGCTGAGCTTTCGCAGCCCGACGGACGCCGCGAAAAGCGGCATTGTGCTGGTGTACCAGGAGACGAGCCTGGTTCCCACACTGACGGTTATGGAAAATATTTTCATGGGGCGCCTGCCAAAAAAGCCGGGCGGCCTGATCAACTGGAAGCTGGTGCAGTCGGAGACCGAGCGCCTGCTGAAGGTGATGGACGTCAGGATCAACCCCAAATCCAAGATCATGCACCTGCCCATGTGGAAGCGGCAGGTCGTAGAGATCTGCAAGGCGCTGAGCCAGGACCCCAAGGTTCTGATCCTGGACGAGCCGACTTCCGCACTGGCCAAGGCGGAGGTGGAAAAGCTGTTCGCGGCAATCCGTAAAGTGAAGGAAAATGATGTAATCATTATCTACATTTCTCATAAACTGGCAGAAATACACGAAATCGCCGATACCGTCACCGTTCTGCGGGACGCCCAGTACATCGGCAAAAAGAACATCGAGGAGATCGACAACGCCGGTATGATTGCCATGATGTTCGGCAAGACGGAAATCCGCAAGCGTCCGGCGGATGTGGTTCCCACAAATGAGCCGGTGATGGAGGTCAGACACCTGACCCGCGCCGGGTGGTACGACGATATCTCCTTTACCCTGTACAGAGGCGAGGTGCTGGGCATCGCGGGCGTTCTGGGCTCCGGGCGGACGGAGCTGCTGGGCGGCATTTTCGGCTCCGACCCGGCGGATTCCGGCGAGGTGATCATTGAGGGAAAGACCTATCTCAAGCGCACCCCCGCCATCATGAAGAATGCAGGGCTGGGTCTGACCCCCGAGGACAGAAAGACCACCGGCCTGATTCTGAAACACTCCATTGAAAGCAATCTCTGCTACGCCGGTATGAAGAAGACCACCGTCAACGGCTGGGTGGAGAGCCGGAAGAAGCGCAAGGAAATGTCCGAGCGTCAGGTCAAGGCATTGCAGATCAAGCTTTCCAGCATCTCTGCCAAGGCAAGCTCCATGTCCGGCGGCAACCAGCAGAAGGTGGTCGTGGGCAACTGGCTGAACAACGACCCCAAGATCATGATCTACGACGAACCCACCAGAGGCATCGATGTGAATGCGAAGCAGCAGATCTTCGAGATCATGTGGAATCAGGCGAAGCAGGGAAATTCCTCCATTTTCGTCTCCACGGAGCTGGAAGAGCTGCCCGGCGTCTGCAACCGCATTCTGGTGCTGCGGGGCGGAAGGATCACGGAGGAATTGACCACGGAAAAGATCAATTCCATGACAACAAACGATTTGTATACGCTTTGTATGGGAGGACATTCCAGTGAACGAGAGAATTAACAAGAAAAAAGTCATGTACCACTTCCTGAACCATGTGACGGAGATCGTTCTGATTCTGGTCGTTATCGCCCTGTGGATTTCCACGGACTCCTTTATGAAGCTGAACAACTGGATGAATCTGCTTCGCTCCGGCGCCATCAAGGGGTTGATCGCTCTGGGTGTCACCATGGTTCTGATCTGCGGCAAGATCGACCTGTCCACGGGTTCCCAGGTCGGCCTGTCCGGTATGTTCGTTGCCGTGTTCTGCAAGAACATGGTCGCCGCCGGATATAACCAGACGCTGGCCTGCGTCATCGGCATGGCGGTGGGCATCGCCTTCGCCGTTGTCATCGGCCTGCTCCACGCATTTTTGCAGAACACCTACGACCTGCCCCCCTTCGTGGTTACGTTGGGTACCCAGTATCTGATGTTCGGCCTGGCCGCCATCATCTGCAATAACTACCCCATTCCCAACGCTTACCCCAACTGGTATGTGCAGGTGGGTATGGGACGGCTGTTTGGCGTGGTGCCGTACCCCGTCATTATTTTCTTCGTGGCGGCGGTTCTGTGCTACTTCATCATGGAGCACACCACCACCGGCCGCTGTGTGTACGCCGTGGGCGGCAACCAGGAGGCAGCCCGTCTGACCGGCATCAACGTGTTCAGGTCCAAGGCCTTTGTGTTCATCGCCGTACAGATTCTGGCGGCGATTGCGGGCTTCATCAATTCCGCCCAGGTCAATCAGGCGGACTGGTCATATGGCAAGGAGTGGCCGACGGACTGCCTGTCCATGGCGATCATTGGCGGCACCTCCATGGCGGGCGGCTCCGGCACCATTTACGGTACCGTGGTGGGCGTTGTCCTGATCTCCGTGCTGATCAACGGCATGACCATCCTGAACTGGAACATTTACTTACAGTATATCGTCCGCGGCGCGATTCTGATCGGCTCTCTGGTGCTGATGGCTTACCGGGATAAATACCGTGATTAAATAAAGAGGCGGTGTTTGAGCCTATGGAGATTTATAACAGACCCTGGCCGTTGGTGCCGAATCAGGTAAGAGCCGACGGCGGACGGGGGCTGGACAGGTTTCGCGGCGTTCAGCATCCGGCGGATACGCCCAACGGTGCGGAAGCCTGGGTCGGCTCCCTGACGAGAGCAAACGGCGCGACCCGGGAAAACCCCAATCTCGGCTACGCCGAGGTCATTCTCCCCGACGGGACACGGGACTATCTGGTGAACGTGGTGAAGCGGGCGCCGGAAACCATTCTGGGCAAAAAACATATGGAGAAATACGGCTCCAGTCTGGGAATGCTCATCAAGATGATCGACGCGAAAGCCCCGTTTCTGCTGCAATGCCATCCGACCCGGGAAAATGCTCAGAAATACTGGAACAGCCGGTTCGGCAAGGAAGAGTGCTGGTATGTTCTGGGAACGCGCAAGGACGTTCCCGAACCGCCGTACATCCTTCTGGGCTTCAAGGAGGACATTACCCGGGAAAAGTTTGAGGCTGCCTACCGGAAGGGAGACGCTGCGCTGCTGGAAAGCTTCTGCCACAAAATTCCGGTGCAGCCCGGCGAAAGCTACATGATCCCGGGAGGCGTTCCCCACGCCCTGGGCGCTGGGTGCTTCGTCGTGGAGATTCAGGAGCCGTCCGACCTTACGGCGGTGCCGTTCCCCCAGGAGTATCTGCTGGAATACCGGCGGAGGGCAAATCCCTTCGGGATTTTTGAGCCGGAGGACGAGCAGCTGTACGAAAGCCGGATGCTCAACAGCTTCCACTATGAGGGACTGCCGCTGGACAAGCTGCTTGACCGGCTCAAGAGCAAGGAACCGGTACTGCGGCAGGAACCGGGCGGCCGGGAGATCGAGATCTTCGGCGACCGGGATACCTCCTATTTCTCCTGCACCATGGCGACGGTTTCCGGGGCTATGGCGAGGAAAAATACCGGCGACGTGCAGATCGGCATTGTCGTGTCGGGGGAGGGGCGCATCCGGTGCGGAGAGAACGAGCTCCCTGTGAAACAGGGCAGCGAGGTGTTCTTCCCCTGTCAGGTCAGGGACGCCGTTTTCGAGGGGGATTTTTCCATCATCCTCTGCAACCCCGGCGTCACGGCTGAGTACAAATAAGTGTGAAATTCCCAAGGCTTCAAAACCTTGGGAATTTCTTTTTTCTGTACGCTTTTCTTTTGGAAAAGACTATGTTATACTGTTTTTATACTACATTGAGAAGGACGGTAACGGGCATGGCGGTACAGAATACCTCTCTGGCGGCGCTGCTGCTGAGAATCGAAAATTCCCTTCCAAACCTCAGCAAATCCGAACGGAAAGTGGCGGAATATATCCGGGCAAATCCCCGGGGGATTATCGACCTGTCGGTGGCGGCGCTGGCGGATGCCTGCGGCGTCTCAGACCCCACGGTTGTTCGGGCTTATAAGAAGCTGGGCTTCAGCGGCTATGAGGACTTGAAGCTGACCCTGGCGCAGGCCACGGTTTCCCCGGACGAGATCATCCACGAGGAGATCAGCGCCGAGGATTCCGTGCAGGCGGTGCGGGACAAGGTGTTCCAGAGCGCCGTGCTTGCCTTGCAGTTCACCCGGGACATGCTGGAGCCGGAAACCCTGGCAGCGGCGGCGCAGCTGCTGATGAACGCCCGGAAAATCGTGATCTTCGGTCTGGGCGGCTCCGCCCCCGTGGCCATGGATTTGCACCACAAGCTGCTGCGGCTGGGTCTGAACGCCGCAGTCTACACCGATCCCCATTTGCAGGTGATTGCCTGCAATTACTTGGACGAGCGGGATGCGGTATTCGCCGTCAGCCACTCCGGCAGCTCCCGCTGCGTGGTGGACAGCACCCAGATTGCGAAGCATCGGGGGGCGAAGGTGATCTCTCTGACCAGCGCGGGCAAAAATCCCCTGTCCAAGCTGGCGGATATCAGCCTGAACACGAACTCCAAGGAGACAAAATACCGGGTCGTGTCCATCGCCTCCCGGGTGGCGGCGCTGACCATTGCGGACTCCATCTACACTTATATCGCCATGCGGACGGACGGAGCGAAGTCCCTGCAAATTGAAAAGAGCATGGAGAGCCTGAAATACTGATAGAATCGGCGAAATGCCTAAATATGGAGGTGTAATTTCGTTACAATTATTCTTGCCGGTGCTTGAAAATCTGATTACAATGTGCTATATTTATCACGAGGATGTAATGCGAATACAGTTATAAGCGAAAAATGATTCTAAAATATGAAATTTCATTACAAAATCAGAAAGGGAGAAGCACCATGCAAGACAAGTCTTTGATGTTCTACATGATCCGTTCCGAACTGGAGGACGCGGTCGGTGTGGAAAACGTATCCACCAAGGAAATTGAGCGCGCGGTATATTCCGTGGACTACTTCTGGCTCAGCCGGAAATGGCAGGATGCCGGTGAGCAGGGTCCCATGCCCGATATCATCGTTCGCCCCGGCACCACCGAGGAAGTATCCAAGGTCATGAAGATCGCCAACTACTATAAAATCCCCGTCACCACCTGGGGCGGCGGCTCCGGAAGTCAGGGCGGCGCTCTGCCGGTGGCCGGCGGCATTCTGCTGGACATCAAGCGGCTGGACAAGCTCATTGACCTGAACACCGAGGCGGGCTACGTCACCTGCGAGACCGGCATGATCTTTGCCACGCTGGAAGACCTGGTCAACGAAAAGGGCTACTCCGTGATGCACCTGCCGTCTTGCATGACCTGCTGCACCGTGGGCGGCGCGCTGGCGCACAACGGCATCGGCATCCTCTCCACCAAGTACGGCAAGATGGACGACATGTGCCTGTCTCTGGAGGTGGTTCTGCCCAACGGCGACATCATCAACACCCTGCCCGTGCCGAAGCATTCCTCCGGCCCCAACCTGATCCCCTTCTTCGTCGGCTCCGAGGGGACTCTGGGCATCATGACCAAGGCCAAGTTCAAGATCGTCAAGCAGCCCGAGACCCGCATCCACCATGCGTTCCTGTTCTCCGACATCCATGTGGGCTATCAGGCCTGCCGGGACATCGTGCAGGCGGTGAAGCCCTCCATCGTGCGTCTGTTCGACGAGGCGGAGACCGTCTCCATCATCAAGAAGATCATCGGCTTTGAGAAGCGCGGCTCCTTCCTGAACCTGACCCTGGAAGGCTACGAGAAGGTGGTCGCCGCCGAGTTGGAGATCGTTCTGGACATTGCCAAGAAGTACGGCGCGGAGGATCTGGGTACGGAATACGGCGAAAAGTGGTTCCAGAATCGCATCACCTTCTTCTATCCTGACAATATTATGGATCTGCCCCAGATGTTCGGCACCCTGGACACCGTGGCGACCCACGACAATATCGAGAAAATTTACCGTGCGATGAAGGCCGCCGTGGAGGACAACTTCAAGGATTACGGCGTCCGCTTCATCTCCCACAGCTCCCACTGGTACGACTGGGGCGCCATGAACTACTCCCGCTTCATCATTGACAATCCCCCCAAGGATCCCGAGGAAGCCCTCCGCCTGCATAATCAGGTCTGGAACTGCGGCGTCCGGGCGGCGCTGGCCAACGGCGGCGTGCTGAACGACCACCATGGCGTCGGCCTGAAGCTGTCCCGTCTGGTGAAGGAGCAGTACGGCCCCGCCATTCAGGTGCTCCAGGCGCTGAAGAAGGAGCTTGACCCCAACGGTATTATGAACCCCTACAAGCTGGGTCTGTAAGGAAAGGATAGGAGGTAACAATATGATTCGTCAGAATGCCCTGCATCATGCCGAGAAGTGCCGCTTCTGCTGGATGTGCCGTCATCTGTGCCCTGTCCAGCACCAGACCGGCAAAGAACTGAACACCCCCCGCGCCAAGGGACTGCTGCTGAGCATGGTCAACAAAAAGGCGCAGACGTTTGACAAGGATATGGCCGAGGCTATGTATGAGTGTCTGCTCTGCGACGCCTGCACCAATGACTGCGCCACCGGCTATCAGCCGCCGCTGTTCATCCGGGAAGCCCGCACCGAGGCTGTGGTCAGCGAGGTCGCCCCGGCGAGCGTCATGAAGCTGATCGAGAACGTGGAAACCACCGGCAATATTTACGGCGTGGAGAAGCCCTCCTACGGCCGGGACGGCACGGACGTAGTCGTGTACATCGGCGAGGTCGCCGCCATTAAGGTACCGGAAATGGCGAAGCATCTGCTGGCGCTGCTGGCAAAGGCGGGGGTTTCCGCCAAGGTGCTGGCCAATGAGCCTGCCTCCGGCGTGATGCTGGGCGACCTGATGGGCTACACCGAGGAAGTCCGCAAGCAGGCCGAGGTGTGCGCCAAGACGCTGAACGAAACGGGTCTGCCTGTGGTGGTTCTGGACAGCTACGACGCCGAGATCATGACCCAGAAGTACCCCGAATGGGGCTGCGAGATCGCTGCCGGCGTCACCACCGCCACCGCCTTCGTCGCCAGGCTGCTGGAAGAGAAGAAGCTGGCCGCTAAGGCCGCGCTGAATACCCTGGGTGCTTGCCACGACGACGACCGCCTGGCGCGCACCTTCCACGAGTTCGCCCCGGTGCGCAGCATGGCCAGGGCCGCGGGCTACGAGCTGACGGAGATGTTCAACCACGAGAGGCTGGCAAAGTCCTGCGGCACCGCCGTTGCCTACGGCTATATGCCGGAGCTGGTGACCCGCATTGCCGGCGGCCGCTGGGACGATCTGACCCGCACCGACGCCAAGGCGATGCTGGTTGCGTGTCCCGAAACCTGGCTGTGCTTTAAGCTGTGCGTTCCCGAAGGCTATCAGCTGGTAGACCTGTTCGGCGCGCTGCTGTAAAACGAATATGAAACACATTCTTGTCTGTGTAAAGGCGGTGCCCGTTTCCTCCTCCGTTGAGGTGGACGGTCAGCACCGGTTAAAGCGGGACGGGGTCAGCTTGCAATGGAATATTGCGGATGAGTCCGCGCTGGAGGCCGCTTTTCGTCTGGCGGACAAGGATGGCAGTGTGACCGTCCTGACCATGGGTCCTCCAAAACTGGAGGACCCATTGCTGGAATTGCTGGCAAGGGGCGCAAACCGGGCGGTACTCGTTACCGACCGCCTCATGGCCGGGGCGGATACCCGGGCGACCGCCCGGGCGCTGGCTTCGGCGGCGGAAAAGCTGGGGACATTTGACGCCGTTTTCTGCGGCTGCAAGGCCATCGACGGGGAGACCGGGCAGGTTCCCGGGGAACTGGCGGCGGCGCTGGGGCTTCCCTGCATCTCCAATGCGGAAAAGGTGGAGACGGGGGGGGACGAACTGCTGGTCGCCCGGCGTCTGGAAGACGGCGTGCAGAATCTGACCGTTTCCGGCCCTGCGGTAATCAGCTTTAGCAGCTATTCCTATCCGCTGCGTCTGGCCGGAATCCTGGGAATGCGCCGGGCGAGGAAAATCCCGGTGGAAATTCTGACAGCCGCCGATCTGGGCTTGACCCCGGAGGACTGCGGCCTGAAGGGGTCGCTGACCAAGGTCGTGGCAATGGAATCCCGCTTCCCCGGTCTGCGCCGGGGGTCAAAGGAAACGGATTTGGATGCGGGCGCGGAGAACCTGTGCAGGCTTCTGCGGGAGGTGCGGCCATGACGGAAATCCTGGTGCTATGCCCCTTCGGCGTAGATAAGGGTCTGCTCAGCAAGGCCGCCCAGCTTTCCGGCGGCGCATTGCGGGCGTTGGTACCGGCGGGGGAGAGCGATACCGCCGCGGAATACGGTGCAAGCCGCATTTTTGCGCTGAATGCCCCGGAAATCGGGGACGAAGGCGCCTTTGCCGCCTTTCTGGCGGAGACGATTCGTAGGTGGGGTAGCCGGATTGTGCTGGCTCCGGCAACGGTGCGGATGCGAAACATCATGCCCATGCTTGCCTGGCAGTTGAACGCGGGACTGACGGCGGACTGCACCGCCCTTCGCATGGAGGGGGAGCAGCTCATTCAGACCCGTCCGGCATTTGGAAATTCCCTGATGGCGGATATCCGCTCCTTAAGTGAAATTCAGATGGCCACCGTCCGTCCGGGAACGTTCCGGCCGGAAAGGCAGGCGGTCAAAACGCCGACCGTAGAAACCATCACCTACGTTCCCGACGAACGGGTGAAGCTCCGTTCCTTCGGAAGCTTCGCCCAGGGAAAACCCCTGTCTCAGGCGGAGATCATCGTAGCGGGTGGCATGGGCGTCGGCTCCAGGGCGGGCTTTGAAAAACTGGAAGCCCTGGCAAAAAAGCTGGGGGGCAGCCTGGGGGCATCCCGCACGGCTGTGGAGGCGGGCTTTGCGCCCTACCGCTGTCAGGTGGGCATGACGGGCATTACGGTCTGCCCGAAGCTGTACATCGCCGTGGGAATCAGCGGCGCGGTGCAGCATCTGGCCGGTATGTCCGGCTCCGGGAAGGTCGTCGCCATCAATTCGGACCCGAAGGCGCCGATTTTTGACTATGCCGACTATGGCATCGTCGGAGATTGGGAAGCCGTTGTAGATAAACTTCTAAAGGAGGAGAATTTATGAATTACAAGAAAACCTATGTTCCTGCCAAGGGCTACACGCCCATCTGCAAGATCGGGCAGTGCAGCCTGAAAAAGCTGGAGTTCGGCATCATCGAGCTGGACGCCGGAGAGAAGCTGCCTTTTGACACCGAAGATCGGGAAGTCGCCTTCATCATGCTGGAAGGCCACTGCAACGTGTTCTTTGACGGCGAGCGCTATGAGAACGTGGGCAACCGCGCCAATGTGTTTGAAAACCGGAAGGCCGAGAGCTTCTACATGCCCCGTGAGCAGCATCTGGAGATCGAGGCCATCGACCATATCAAGATCGCCGTCTGCGGCACCCCCGTGAAGGAAAAGACCGCTCCCCAGGTGCTGCGGGAAGACCATGTGGTGCTGAAGCTGCTGGGGCGCGTTCCCTTCCAGAGAGAGACCAGCTTCATCATCGACGGCAATTCCAACGCCAAGGTTCTGACCATCGGCGAGGCCTACTGCACCGAGGGCAACTGGGCGGGCTTCCCGCCCCACAAGCACGACGAGGACAATATGCCCACCGAGTGCATCGCCGAGGAGATTTACTACTTCCTGTTTGACCCCAGGCAGGGCTTTGCCGTGCAGTGCCTGTACACCGCCGACGGCGCTCTGGACGAGGCCTACCGGGTGAAGAACGACGAGCTGGTGGAGTTCCCCTACGGCTACCACACCACCGTTTCCACCCCCGGCTACCAGACCTACTTCCTGTGGCTGATGGCGGGCGACTATCAGGGCTTCAACCGCAGCAACGACCCGGAGCACGACTGGGTCAAGTAATTTCCTTTTATCCCCGGATGAACAGCTATATAGCTTCATCCGGGGCATCTTCAATAGGATGGTGCGTATATGACAGATTACGTTCTGGGTGTGGATATCGGCAGCGGCAGCGTGAAGCTGACGCTGCTGAGCCGGGAGGGGAAGATCGCTGCCACCGCCGGCTGCGAGTATCCCACCTATTATCCCCACGTGGGCTGGTGCGAGCAGGACCCCGAGGACTGGTGCCGGGCGTTCAAGATCGCCTTCGGGGACATTCTGAAAACGGCGGGGGTCGGGGCGGAGCGGATCAAGGCTCTGTCCTTTGACGCGGCTACCCACACGGCGGTGCTGCTGGGCGAGCAGAAGCAGGTACTGCGCCGGGCGATCCTCTGGACAGACCAGCGCAGCAAGGAAGAGGTGCAGGAGCTGAAGGACACCTGCCTGGATACCATTATGGATCAGGCGGTGAACGCCCCTACCACGGTCTGGACGCTGCCCCAGCTGATGTGGCTGCGTAAGCACGAGCCGGAAATCTGGGGACAGATCCGCTACCTTCTTTTTGCCAAGGACTACCTGCGCTTCCGCATGACCGGCACCATGGAGACGGATACCATCGACGCGGAGGGCTCCATGTTCTACGATACCAGGCGGGAACGCTGGTCGGAGGAACTGTGCGCCGTGGGCGGCATCCGGAAGGAGTGGCTGCCCCGGCTGTGCAAGCCCACGGATGTGGCGGGAACCATGACCGGAGAGCGTGCGGCGGAATTCGGCCTTGCGGAGGGGACGGTGGTACTGGTCGGCACCACGGATACCGTGATGGAGCTTTTCGCGGCGGGCAATGTGGAGCCGGGTCACGCCACGGTGAAGCTGGCCACCGCCGGGCGTATCTGCATCGTGACCGACCATGCGCTGGATTCCAAATTCATTTTCAACTATCGCCATGTGGTGCCGGGGCTGTGGTATCCCGGCACGGCCACGGCCAGCTGCGCCGCCAGCTACCGCTGGTACCGGGATACCATCGGCCGGGAGCCGTTTGGTGAGCTGAACGTTCCGGCGGAGAAGATCGCCCCGGGCAGCGACGGCCTGATGTTCCACCCCTACTTAAACGGCGAGCTGACGCCCTATAACGACCCGGATTTGAAGGGCAGCTACACCGGCATCAGCTCCAGCCACACCACCGCCCATTTCACCCGGGCAACCCTGGAGGGTGTCGCCATGAGCCTGAAGGACTGCCTGAACACCCTGAACGGCCTGGGCGTGGAAATGAAGCGGGTGCGCATCATCGGCGGCGGCGCGAAGGGAATGCTCTGGCGTCAGATCGTGGCGGATGTGCTGGGTCTGGAGCTGCAAAAGGTCAGGGTGGACGATTCCTCCTTCGGCACAGCCATGCTGACCGCCGTGGGAATCGGCTGGTTTGACAGCTTTGCCCACGCGGCGGAAGCCTGCGTGGAGATCGACTCCGTTTCCAGACCCGACCCGGAGACCCATGAACTTTACGAAAAGCTGTTCCTGAAATACAAGGCGGTGCATGACGCGCTGGCGCCCATTTACCGGGGGTGAGCCATGACAAAGGAAATACCGATTCTGGACAGCTGCGACGTGCTGGTCTGCGGCGGCGGCTTCGGCGGAATTTCCGCTGCATTGGCGGCGGCAAGGCTGGGAAAACGGGTGATTCTGCTGGAAAAGCAGTACGTTTTAGGCGGCCTGGGAACGACGGGACTGATTACCTATTACCTTCCGCTGTGCGACGGCGTCGGTCATCAGGTTTCCTTCGGACTGGCGGAGGAGCTGCTCAGACTGTCCATTTCCATGGGTGCGGAGGATGAATACCCTGCCAATTGGCTGGATAGGACAGACCCGGCGGGGCGGACGGAGAAGGATCACCGCTTCCGTGTGCGCTATAACCCCTGGCTCTTTGCCATTCTGGCAGAACAGGAGCTGATCAAGGCGGGGGTGAAGATTCTCTACGGCTGCTACGCCGTAGACACGGAGACGGGGGAAAACCGCATTCATTCGGTCGTCGTGGAAAGCATCTCCGGCAGGCAGAAGATCCGCACCCGCACCGTGGTGGACGCCACGGGAGATGCCTGCATTGCGTATCTTGCCGGTGCGCCGACGGAAACCCATCAGCAGGGCAACATTCTGGCAGCCTGGTACTACTCCCTGGGCAGCGAGGGCTACCGGCTCAACAGGCTGGGTTTTTCCGACGTTCCGGCGGAGGAAGATGCCGGGCGAACGGCGCGTCCCCTGCTTGACCGCCGGTTCGGTGGCCTGGACTGCGGGGAGGTATCGGAAATGATGCAGTGTTCCCACGCCTCCACCCTGAATGACATCCGGAAAAAGCGCCGCAGCGACCCTTCCTGGGTTCCCACCGCCATTGCCACGATGCCCCAGCTGCGCATGACCCGGCGGATTCAGGGGGAGTACACCCTGGACGACGGGGAAATGCACAGGTATTTTGCCGATTCCGTGGGCATGGTCTCCGACTGGAGAAAGCGGGGGCCGATCTACGAGGTGCCGTTTTCCACGCTGTATTCCGCCAAGGTGAAGAACCTGATCATGGCGGGACGGTGTACCTCCGTGACGGACGCCATGTGGGACATCATGCGGGTGATTCCATGCTGCGCCGTCACCGGTCAGGCCGCCGGAACTGCGGCTGCCCTGACGGAGGATTTTTCCGAAATGGATATCGGCCGGCTACAGCAGACGCTGAAGAATGGCGGCGTAGTCCTCCACGAGCGGGAATTGGGCATGGGAAAATTATAAGTGAATCGAAAAATTACAATTGAAAAATTTCCGGAAATCATGTATCCTTATGGGGTAATGACACGGGGCGCGTGGCACCCTGCACCGGAAAACAGCAATTTGAAAAAATTTAAGAAATGAGGTACTCTTATGGCATATCAACATTGGTCCTATGACACCCTGCACCGTCTGTGCATGGAAGCGTTCCAGAAGTTCGGCTTCACCGAAGCCGAGGCGGATATTATCCAGGACGTTCTGCTGACCGCCGATCTGTACGGCATCGAGTCCCACGGTATGCAGCGGATGGTGCGCTACCACAAGTGCATCGAAAAAGGCATGATCGACGTCCATGCCAAGCCCGAAGTGGTGTTCGAGACGCCCATCTCCGCCGTCATCGACGCCCATGAAGCCATGGGTCAGCTGGTTTCCCACCGTGCCATGGAAATGGCCATCGAGAAGGCCAAGGCCACCGGCGTGGGCATCGTCTCCGTCCGGAACTCCAACCACTACGGCATCGCGGGTTACTATGCCAAGATGGCCTGCAAGGAAGGCCTCATGGGCTTCTCCTGCACCAACTCCGAAGCCATCATGGTTCCCACCTTCGCCCGGAAGGCCATGCTGGGCTCCAACCCCATCGCCTGCGCGTTCCCCGCGGAGCCTTACGATTTCTTCTTCGACGCTTCCACCACGGTGGTCACCCGGGGCAAGCTGGAAATGTACAACAAGATGGAAAAGCCCCTGCCCGAGGGCTGGGCTTTGGACAAGGACGGTCACCCCTCCACCAACGCCCCCGACGTGCTGGCGAACATCGTGGCGAAGAAGGGCGGCGGCATCATGCCGCTGGGCGGCTCCACGGAGCTTCTGGGCAGCCACAAGGGCTATGGCTACGGTATGCTGTGTGAGATTTTCTCCTCCATCCTGTCCATGGGCGCTACCTCCAATTACTGCATGACCGGCGGAAAGGGTCAGATCTGCCATGGCTTCATGGCCATCAACCCCGCCTACTTCGGCGATCCCGCCGCCATCAAGGAACACTTCTCCAAGTACCTGCAGGAGCTGAGGGACGCCCCCAAGGCCGACGGCCAGGAGCGCATCTACACCCATGGCGAGAAGGAAGTTGCCGCAGTGAAGCGCATTATGGAGAACGGCATCCCCGTCAACGACAACACCATGGTGGAAGTGCTGGATCTGTGCAACTATCTGGGTATGGACTTCGGCTCTTACTTCGGCGATTACCGTCCGCCCGTCAAGAAGGACGTTTTCAAGGGCAACTACTAAAAAAGGGACAGAGAACCGGCCGCCGGTTCCCGACGACAAACCTGTAGGAGGATTCTTTATGATCGCGATTCCTTACGGCAAAGGCCATCTGGATGTTACATTCCCCTATAACGGTCTGCTGACCTCCCGGGTGGACGAGCTGAAAAGCGACCGCACCGGCCGGGAGCTGGTGGAGGAAGCCATGGCGTCGCCCATGGGAACGCCCACCCTGGCCGCTCTCGCGGCGGGGAAGAAGCGCTGCACCATCATCATTTCCGACCACACCCGCCCGGTACCCAGCCGGGATATCCTGCCCCCCATGCTGGCGCAGCTCCGGCAGGGCAATCCGGAAATTCAGGTGACGCTGCTGGTAGCCACCGGTTTCCACCGGTTTACTACCACCGCCGAGCTGGAAGCCAAGCTGGGGAAGGAAATTGCGGGTTCCGAGAAAATCGTCGTTCACGACGCCTTTGACCCGGAATCCAATGTGCAAATCGGCGTCCTGCCCTCCGGCGCGCCCCTGGTCATCGACCGGACGGCGGTGGACACCGACCTGCTCATAGCGGAGGGGTTCATCGAACCCCACTTCTTCGCGGGCTTCTCCGGCGGGCGCAAGAGCATCCTGCCCGGCGTCTGCGATAAGACGACGGTGCTGGGCAACCACTGCGGCGCGTTCATCGCTTCGCCCTATGCCCGCACAGGCATTCTGGAGGGCAACCCCCTTCACCGGGACATGGTGGCGGCGGCGGAGATGGCAAAGCTGGCGTACATCGTCAACGTGGTCATCGACGAGGAGAAGAAGACGGTCGCGGCCTTTGCGGGAGATTTCCGGCAGGCGCATGAGGCCGGTGTGGCGTTTCTGCGGCAGTATTGCCAGGTGCAGGCCGTCCCCGGGGACATCGTCATCACCTCCAACGGCGGCGCGCCGCTGGATCAGAACATCTACCAAAGCGTCAAGGGGCTGACGGCGGCGGAGGCTTCCGCCAAAGAGGGCGCGGTGCTGATTATGTGCGCCGAGCTGGCCGACGGTACCGGCGGCGAGGGCTTTTATACCTCCCTCCGGGACTGCGAAAGCCCTGCGGCACATTTTGCCCAGTGCGTCAACACCCCCCAGTCGCAGACCATTCCCGACCAGTGGGAGAGCCAGATTCTGGCGAGAATCCTCATGAAGCACCGGGTGATCTTCGTTTCCCGTCCGGAAATGGAGAAGACCCTCCGGGAGATGAAGCTGGACTACGCCCCTGATCTGGAAACCGCCATGGCCATGGCGAAGCGCGACAAGGGCGAGAACGCCTCTGTCACCCTGATTCCCAACGGCATTTCCGTAATGGTAAAATCATAAATTATTGTATCGACAAAGGAGAAAAATTATGGATTACGCAAAAGAGTCCCTGCGGCTTCACAAGGAGTGGGGCGGCAAGATCGAGGTCATCTGCAAGGTACCCTGCAAGACCAAGGACGACCTGTCCCTGGCCTACACCCCCGGCGTCGCCCAGCCCTGCCTGGAAATCCAGAAGGACATCAGCAAGTCCTATGAGCTGACCCGCCGCCATAATCTGTGCGCCGTCATCACCGACGGCACCGCCGTTCTGGGTCTGGGGGACATCGGCCCCGAGGCCGGTATGCCCGTTATGGAGGGCAAGTGCGCCCTGTTCAAGGCTTTTGCCGATGTGGACGCCTTCCCCCTGTGTGTCAAGACCCACGATGTGGATGAGTTCGTCAACGCCGTGTACCTGATGAGCGGCTCCTTCGGCGGCATCAACCTGGAGGACATCTCCGCCCCCCGGTGCTTCGAGATCGAGCGAAAGCTGAAGGAAAAGTGCGACATTCCCATCTTCCACGACGACCAGCACGGCACCGCCGTCATCACCCTGGCCGGTCTGACCAACGCGCTGAAGGTCGTGGGCAAGAAGAAGGAAGACGTGAAGATCGTCACCTCCGGCGCCGGCGCTGCGGCGATCGCCATCGTGAAGCTGCTGCTGTCCTCCGGCTTCAAGAACGTGACCATGTGCGACCGGAAGGGCGCGATCTACGCCGGTCGTGAGGGCTTAAACTGGATCAAGGAAGAGATGGCGCAGGACACCAATCTGGACAGGAAGGCCGGTTCTCTTGCCGATATGCTGGTAGGCGCCGACGTGTTCATCGGTGTGTCCGCCCCCGGCATGGTGACGAAGGAAATGGTGCAGACCATGAATAAGGACGCCATCATCTTTGCCTGCGCCAACCCCACCCCGGAGATTTTCCCGGACGAGGCCAAGGCAGGCGGCGCGAGAGTGGTTTCCACCGGCCGCAGCGACTATCCCAACCAGATCAACAACGTGCTGGCCTTCCCCGGCATTTTCCGGGGCGCCTTTGACGTTCGCGCTTCCGACATCAACGAGGAAATGAAGATTGCCGCTTCCAACGCTCTGGCGAATCTGATTTCCGACGAGGAACTGAACGAGAACTACATCATCCCCGCCGCCTTTGACCCCAGAGTCGGCCCCGCCGTTGCCAAGGCCGTGGCAGAAGCCGCCCGGAAGTCCGGTGTGGCCAGACTGTAAGGCAGAAAAGTCCGGCATCGCGAATGCCGTGGTAATGACGGTTTTGCAGCATATATAACGAAGGAACCGGCGCAAGTCCTAGACTTGCGCCGGTTTTGGTGATTGCGGCAGCCCGGCGGGAGCATTTGCCCCCGCCGGGCTGCTAATTTACACATTGAACAGGAAGTTGACGATGTCGCCGTCCTTCATGACGTATTCCTTGCCCTCGCTGCGAACCAGACCCTTGGCCTTGGCAGCGGCCATGGTGCCGCAGGCTTTCATGTCGTCGAAGGCGATGACCTCGGCGCGGATGAAGCCCCGCTCAAAGTCGGTGTGAATTTTACCGGCGGCCTGGGGTGCCTTGGTGCCTTTTTTAATTGTCCACGCCCGGCATTCGTCGCTGCCTGCGGTGAGGAAGGAGATCAGACCCAGCAGCGTGTAGCTGGCCTTGATGAGCTTGTGCAGACCGCTTTCGGCGACGCCCAGCTCCTCCATGAACATGGCCTTTTCCTCAGGGTCGTCCAGCTCGGCGATGTCCGCTTCCAGCTTGGCGCAGATGGGGATCACCTGACTGCCCTCGCTGTCGGCAAGCGTCTTGACCGCCATGTAGTGGCGGCTGCTTTCCGGCTCGTTGACCTCGTTTTCCGACATATTGGCGACGTAAATGGTCTTTTTCAGCGTCAGCAGGTCGGAGGTGGCGATCAGTGCCCGGTCTTCGTCGGAAACGTCGAAGGTTCTGGCCAGCTTGCCCTTGTTCAGGTGCTCCAGCAGCTCGGTGAAAACCTCCACTTCGTGGGCAAACTTCTTGTCGCCGCCCTTCATGGCCTTCTGCGCCTTGTCGATGCGGCGCTCCACCATTTCGATGTCCGACATGACCAGCTCCAGATTGATGATGTCGATATCCCGCAGCGGGTCGGTGGAGCCTTCCACGTGGTTGATGTTGCTGTCCTCAAAGCAGCGGACAACATGGACGATGGCGTCGGTGGTGCGGATATTGCTGAGGAACTTGTTGCCCAGGCCCTCGCCCTTGGAGGCACCCTTGACCAGACCGGCGATATCCACGAACTCGATCACGGCAGGGGTGGTTTTCTTGGGCTTATGGAGCTGGGAGAGCCAGTCCAGCCGCTCGTCCGGAACGGACACAACGCCCACATTGGGGTCGATGGTGCAGAACGCGTAATTGTCCGCAGGGACGCCCGCGTTTGTGATCGCGTTGAACAGAGTGGACTTGCCCACATTGGGAAGTCCCACAATACCTAATTTCATTTGTACTCATTCTCCTTCGTTTTTCCTTGATTTTCAAGGGGGTTCGGCGTTTGGCGTCTTGGCTGTTACACCAATTTTACACCATTTCCGCATTTGGCTTTATTGGATTTTATCAGACTACACCATTTTGCTGAAATTGCTTGATGGCATAATCCAGCGATTCGGTAGTCACATGAACATACCGATCCATTGTTGTTTTGATGCTGGCATGACCCAGCAGTTTTTGCAGCACCTTCGGCTGCATACCGCTTTCGATTGCTCTTGTAGCATAGGTATGTCGCAGGGCGTGCATACAAAAGTGTTTGATCCCTGCTTCATCGCAGAGCTTATATAAGTGGGTATCATAGGAACTGTTCTTCGCTGGCTCTCCTGTTCGCCAGTTGATAAAGACAAGATCGCGCATGACAAGCCGAGAAGAAACGCCTGTACGTCTGTCTATGTACTCAAGCGCTTTGTCCAGCGTCGGTGACTCTTTCTGCTCCGGGCGGCTGTCCCAAATACCTTTGAGGATTTCATAAGCCCGATCCGTCAACGGTATTGTGCGGTAGCTGTGCTGCGTTTTCGGAGGACCCGCACGCCAATACTGTTCACCGTGCCGAAACTCCAATGTTTTGTTGACCGTGAGCGTGCGCTTTTCAAAGTCAATCGCGTCCCACGTCAGTCCGATCATCTCACCGGTACGCAAGCCGGTTTCAAGGATCAGCGCGTATTGGTTGTAGTTGCGGGAGCGTTTCGCTGTTTCAAGAAGCACACGCTGCTCGTCACGGGTGAGGAACTTAATATCGTCTGTCGCACGAACCGGCTTTGTAAACCGCACACCGTCCAGTGGGTGCTTGGCAATCAGGTCATTCATCTTCGCAGCCTTGAACATCGTACCCATTGTGATATAGGCTTGACGGATGGTGGAACCCGCATAGTCAGCATCCATCTGTATGAACACCTTTTTGCAGTGCATCGGCTTGACGTTGGCAATCATCATTTTGCCCATAACAGGCTGAATATTGTGGACATACCGCTCCCGATAATTGCGGAGCGTATTAGGGGCTAAACCACCCACAATATTCTCAATTCAGAAGTCAAACCACTGATCCACCGTCGTATCGGTGGTTACGAAAACATCCTCGTGCGCATCGGCGTATTTTGATTCTTCAATCCAGTTGCGGGCTTCGGGGAGCGTCGGAAGATTCTTCTCATGCCGCTTTCCTGTTTTATCTACGAACCGTGCGTAATATAAACCGTCCTTTCTCTGGCAGATACCCTTACCACATTCTTTGCCTTTTAGATTCTTACCCATAGATTGTATCCTTTCCGCGCTTGCGAAAAAGGACGCACTACTACAAATAAATTATAGCATATAACGTCCTTTTTCTCAAGCCGTTGCGTGAAAAAACTCTCCGCCTATTTGTAAATTTTTCGGAACCTCTTATATCACCAGTTTCTCACTGATGAATAGTTCAAACTCCTTTCGCTTGACCAGTTTCTTTGTGCCGACGAAAAGCACGAACGGGCAGTTGGGCGTTCTCAGCATACTGTCGATCTTGTTGATGACGATGTTGCTGTATTCTGCTGCCTCCTTGGTGGTCAGTGTCATTTTCAGATGAACCGGAACGGTGCCGATGCAATTCTCCATGTAAAAGCTCCTTTCTTGGGTTTATCAGCCGAGCAGACGGGCCGCCTTTTTCAGATTGTCGGCAGCGGTGCTTTTGCGGAAGCTGTCACCGTCAAACATGATGGGGACGCAGACTTCCAAGATGCGGTCAAAAATGCGGCGGTCATCTAGATCAGCAGCTTGCTTCATAATGGAAAGCGGAATATTGGTCGTGACGATCATGGGCTTGCCGGTCAGCAGCCGTTTGTCAACCACATCGAACACTCGCTCCTTACCGAAGCTGGTGTTACGCTCTGCCCCCAAATCATCCAGAATGAGGAGGTCAGGGCGCATAAGCGATTTCATGTAGCGGTCGCGGTCCGAACCGAAATTGCCCTGCATATGGTTGACCACATCGGACATTCCCACAAAGAGGACAGACTCCAAACGGTCAATCAGAGCGTTGGCAATGCAGCCAGCGGCATAGGATTTTCCCGTGCCGACGTTCCCGAACAGGAGCAGCCCAATCCCCGCTTTTTTGAACTCGTCCCAGTTCTGCGCGTAGCCCCTCGCCTTTGCAAGCTGGGGCGTTGTAACTGCGGCTGACTCAAACCGCCAGCCAGCGGCGGGCATATCGCGGAACGCTTCGCTGCGGAGCATCGTCATATAGGACATTCGCTCATATTCCCGACGCTCTGCTTCTTCCTGTTCTCGGCGTTCTGCAGCGCACTTGCACATAACCGGGTGCTTGGTAAAGCTCTGTGCCTGAAGGTCAGCGAAAAAAACGCTTCTTTCGGCGTATGACACTTGCCGCAGTATTTCAGCCCATCAGCGGAATTGATGTAATCGTCAGGTGCGGCATTAGCAGCTTCAACGGTATCAACCATTTTCGTAAAAATCGGATTCATAGACATTCTCCCTCGTTATCATCGTAGGTGTAGTTTCTCGCGCCTCTGCCCTTACTGTCCTCATCCAGCCACTTCTTGATGGTGGCATAGTGATTGGCATAGTGCCTGTCATTGGAAGCCATGTACCGGGACAGCCGCTCAATGTATTCGGCAGCTTTGCCGGGATAAGCCGCTTCCAGCCGGGTACATTCCTCGCCTGACAGGAAAACATTTTGAAACTCTCCATATCGGCGGCGCGTACTCTCTACTTTTTCAGTCTTACTATGTTCTTTATATTCTGTATCAGTATTACTTGTAGGCAATTTTTGCCCCATGCAAGGGGAAGAATCCTGCACATCCATTGGGCAGATATTGCCCTCTGGACGGGAAGAAACCTGCACCCTGTCTGGAATTTGCAGAAAGATGCGGTTTGCCTGATTCCAGCCCTGACGGATGCGGGTAATCAATCCGGCATTTTCCAGCTCCCGCAGGGCGGTCTTGACTGTCCGCTCACTCCGGTCAAGATCGTTTGCCATCTGCTTGATCGTATAGATCACATACACATTCCCATCCTCGGACACCCAGCCGCTTTTCTGGGAAAGCATGGTGCGGTTGAGCAGAAGCCCATATAGCAGCTTGGCGTTGATGGAATATTCGCCCGCCAGCATGAAGCGCGGCAAGGGAATGAGCGGCGGCAATGCGGTGTTCAGTTTGAAATAGATTTTTCATCACATCCTCTATGGTCTGGTGTGATACGGCTGCTATGGCGGTTTTCTGTCAGGTCCGCGAGGGGAGTACGCAGATGTGCCACCCTTTTTTGCCCTCTTGGACCGATAATGCGGGCAAATAACGACAACCGCCCGGAAACTCTGCTTGCAATCGTGGACACAGCGGCGGCAGACGAGGTTGATGTTTGTGGAAATCCTGCTGACAGCGGCAGCCAGCTTCTTTTGCTCGGTGTAATCCACCTTGATGATGTACCCGTCGATGAGCATCTTCCGGGCGTATGCGCCGAAGTTGTGCGTCCCCAGCTGGCGCATTTTGTGCTGGATGAGATTCAGCTCCTGTTTGTTCAGGCAGATTTCCTTGCGGATGGGTCGCGTGCGGTCTGGCATATTGAAACACTCCTTTCACAATACAACGGACATTTTTTCTCAAAAACTTGGTAGTGACGAAAAGAAAATTTTGAAGACGAGGGCATTGGCGATTCGTTGCCCCTCACTTTACAACGGACATTTCTTCGTCGAAACGCAGGTATCGAAATGAGAAATTTTCAAAAAATATGCGCTCCTGCTTTTGCGAAAGCGGGAGCGCGTTGTATCTGCGGATATGAGATTTGAGAGAGTAGCAAGCACATCCGGTGTCCGTACACACCGGAAAAATGAGCGGTTCAGCCCTGCGTCCGAACTGCTCATTTTGTTGTTGGGGAATCCCCACACCCCTTTCGTGTCGAATTTGAAAATACTTCCTGAACTTTTCGGGAAAGCCCTTGCTTTTATTCGCTTTGACGATTATAATTATATTGTGATTTTATAAGCAGACGCAGAAATGAACTGCAACAGGAGTACCGCCCATGAAGTATTTATCTATCGCGCAAACCGCCGAACGCTGGGGCATCTCCACCCGCCGTATTCAGATATTGTGCGGCGAGGGGCGCGTCCCAGGTGCTATCCGCATTGGCTCGGTCTGGGGGATCCCAGAGGACGCAGAGAAGCCAGCGGACGCGCGAATCAAGAACGGGAAGTATATCAAGCAAAAATCAGAATGACAATTTAGGAGGTTGTTGTATGCCACAAGAGGCCGCGAATGTTATGACCACAAATGTTATGACCCCATATGAAATAATTGCGACAGTTATTGCTATATTGGCGTTGCTGCAACCATGGATTATAAAGCTTTGGGATCGCTTTGGTCGAAAAATCCGTGTAAACTTTATCCCTTCGGCAAAAATAAAACTTTACTATAACCGCAGCGGTGCTTATGTTTATTTGGGTGGTGTTATTGAAACCAAAAACAAAGCAGCCATTGTTAAAGATATTGCAGTCAAAGTTGTTCGTAAAAAGGACAAGGCTGAATTGCTGCTGGATTGGTCTTCTTTTATGATTCCTGTGTTTCAATCTGTTGGCGGCAACGCAGTAACAACCAGTGAAATCGCCAGACCATTTAAGGTGGAAGCAGGTAGCCTCTATCCGGTATTCGTAGAATTTGCTTCAACAAACATTCAAGAGAGCAATCATCTGACTGAAATCTATAACACGATAGCTCTTGAACTTGCTCGTATTATGCAACCAAGCATTACAATCGATCAAGCCAAATATGCACTTGCCAATTCAAGCAGCTACCAAGCTTTTAGAGATGAGCTTTTGCAGAACTTCTATTGGAAAGCGGATGACTACGTAATTGAGCTTACAATTACGTACAACGATACGAAAACTCAGCAGTATAAATTCAAGTTCAGTATAGATGCCAGCGAAGCTGCTGCTTTCAAAGGAAATATCGAAAAATCTCTGTCATGTGCAGTGGATGAATTCTACAGAGTTCCCACTAATTTATTCTACCCACAGAAAGATTTTGTCCTTGATGACGGTCAATAAGCAGTTAAACGACTCTGACTCGAAATAATGGGGTCTATTCCATCTCGCGGGTGCGAATGGGCGCACTGACCTCTTGTCACGAATCTACCTAAATCGTCCCTTTATGTCAAGTAGGTGCAAAAAAATTTTACAAACTATCCGAAAAGCCTTTAATATCAATGACTCTGGGCTTTCCGGACGGCGCTACGATGCACCTACGAGGTTTCGATAGATTATGTTATTTTAGGAGCAAATTCGACAGATTTACCCCGAAATGAAACACCGGAGTCAATTCGCAACTCCGATGTTTTCATCGGTGTCGATTTTTGATTCGTTGAACTTCCAGACAATTTCGATTGTCTCAGTGTCATAAACAAGTACACGTTCAACTGCATCATACAGATGCTCTCTGAGTTTGTCATCGGGCAAGCCGGTCATCCGGCTTGCTGCTTCATGCTGTTCTTCTGCATCGAGACTTTGCTGATGGAAGACCTCAAGCTGGGTTTCACAGGATTCAAGCTGCTCTTTCAGGGCGGCTTGTTTTTGTGCAAGGGCGTCTTTGCCGGATAGATACTCTTCCGGAGTCAGCTTCCCTTCACGGTAGTTTTCATAGATCGTAAACTTCTCACGATCACAGGCATCATACTGAGCTTTCAGCAAGACGAGCTGTCTTTCCAGACTTTCACCTTTGCTTTTCGTTGTTTTTCTGACGGCTGCGGATTCAATACTGACGATCTCGATCTGTCTTTTCAGTGCTTCAAAGACGATTTCTTCAAGTGCGCTTTTCCGCCAGCGGACGTTTTCACACGGACTGCCATCGTGATACCGATGGGACGGACAAGCAAATACAGTTCCATTGGCTTTCTCAAGTTTTCCGCCGCAATGGGCGCAGAAGTAAACTCGGTCTGACTGGTCATGGGAACTTCGGACAAACTTTCTACGCCTCTGGATTGCCTCTTGTGCCTGTTCGTATTCATCCTTTGTCACAATCGCCTCATGCGCATTTTCGCGGATATACCATTCTTCTTTGGGAACGCGCCGCTGGTTTTTGTCACGGATGAATCTGCTTTCGCGGGTATGGTTAACCATTGTTCCGGTGTACTTCACACTCTCTATCATAGTCAGGAGACCACGATGTGTCCACTGGGGCTTCTTGGAAGACGCCTTTCTGGACACGGCTTTATGCTGGGCGGGCGTTGGAATGCCCTCTGTGTTCAGCTCCTTTGCAATCTGTGTGCAGGACTTGCCTCCAATCACTTCCATGAAAATACGGCGGACTATCGGAGCTGTTTCCACGTCGATGATAAGGTGATGCTTGTCAGCAGGATCGGCTTTATACCCGTATGGGACGGTGTTCACAAACTTTGCCTTCTCCTGTTTCATTCCCATTGCAGACTTGACCTTCTTGGACAGGTCTTTGCTGTAATAGTCATAGATAAGGTTCTTGAAGGCAATATCCATACCGATAGAGGTTCAGGCGGTTCTTCTCAAAGGCAGCGAAAGCAGGGACGAACTTACCAAACTCGCGGATTGCCCTCATATCCTGCGTGCGCATATCTGCAACGCACTGAATGATTTCGGACATCGTGAGCAGATCGTCGATCATCAGCTCATACCTGTCCTTGGGGATAGATACGGCTTCATCATCCGCCGCGTCAGCGAAAGGGGTATTCTCGTCGCTGTTGCTGCTTTCGGGAACATCAACCTTGAAGTAGAAACCGATCATATCCACAGATACCTTGGTCATAATCTGACGCGCCTCCTTGACCTTCTCGTCGATGTCCTCCCTCACATGGAGGTAGGCGCGGTGATGCTTCTTGAGATCGCTTTCCAGTCGGATCAGATTGGTCAGCTCCCACAGAGCCTTAAACATCGCGGAGGTGTTCTCTCCGTATTCGATAGCGTCCGCATAGGGAATGGTAATCATCTTGTTGGTCATATTCAAAAATCCTCCTATCAGTTCTGTACGGTTTCTTCTAAGCGGGTGGTCATGATGCGGTAGAGCTGGGTGTCCTTCGGGAAA
>ERZ773258.227-NODE-227-length-71766-cov-13.931377_pt1 | contig 71766 bp, 69 predicted proteins | sample MGYA00511962_ERZ773258 | MGnify/ENA primary metagenome ERZ773258 (study PRJEB29015, sample SAMEA2737755) | human gut metagenome | biome: human gut; feature: human-associated habitat; material: faeces | place: China | collected 2012 ... | reverse complement strand
AGAAGTTCGACTACACCAAGGGCTATAAGTTCTCCACCTACGCCACCTGGTGGATCCGTCAGGCCATCACCCGCGCCATCGCCGATCAGGCGCGTACCATCCGCATCCCCGTCCACATGGTGGAGACCATCAACAAGGTCATCCGTGTGTCCCGCCAGCTGCTGCAGGAGCTGGGCCACGACCCCAGCCCCGAGGAGATCAGCGCCGAGATGAATATGCCCGTGGACAAGGTCCGCGAGATATTGAAGATCGCCCAGGAGCCCGTGTCGTTGGAGACGCCCATCGGCGAGGAGGAGGACAGCCATCTGGGCGACTTCATCCCTGACGAGGCCGCGTCCGAGCCCAGCGAGGCCGCCAGCTTTACCCTGCTGAAGGAGCAGCTGGTGGACGTGCTGGGTACCCTGACGCCCCGGGAGGAGAAGGTGCTGAAGCTGCGCTTCGGTATCGAGGACGGCCGTACCCGCACGCTGGAAGAGGTAGGCAAGGAGTTCAACGTCACCCGTGAGCGTATCCGCCAGATCGAGGCCAAGGCCCTGCGTAAGCTGCGGCACCCCTCCCGCAGCAAGAAGCTCAAGGACTTCCTGAACTGAGGCGGACCATGAAGCGGGTAGTTCTGGCGCTGCTGGCGGTGCTGCTGCTGGCGCCGTCCCTGGCCTGGGGTGACGACAGCCGGCACTATGAATTCCGCCTTGCCGCCAACGGAGAGGCGACGTACCATGCCGCCGCCGGCGATACCGTAACGGTATCGCTTACCCTGTGCCGGACCACCGGCACAGGGCCGATGTTCGCCATGCAGGACGAGATATGCTTCGATCCTGCCTTCTTCGCCTATCAGCCTGATGGCACCCTGCTCCGCGAGGGCGTCAAGACGACGCTGGTCACGCTGCGTGATGGCCGTCAGGCGGTCTACATGAATTGCGTAGACTTTGGCGGCGGCGCGGACTGGGCGGACGAGACGGTCGTCGGCTCCTTTCAGCTGAAGGTCCTGGCCGACGGCGGTGCGTCCGCCATAACCGGCAGCCATTACCTGGTGTCCACCGAGGACGGCATGGGCCGCTATGCCGCCGCTGCCCGGGACGTCACGGTGGTGGTGTCAGAGCAGTGCCGCGTGACCTTCCAAAGTAACGGCGGCAGCGGCGTAGCGTCGGCGGAGGTGCTCCGTGGAACGCCCCTGGCGCCGCCGCAGGCGCCCACCCGCTCGGGCTATCGCTTCACCGGCTGGTACAGTGACTACGACCTGACCCGCCCCTGGGATTTCAATGCGCCGGTCACGGCGGATATGACGCTGTATGCCGCCTGGCAGCCTCTGCCGGCCGCCGCGCCCTCCGCCGGTCCGTGGGCATGGCTTATTGTTGGTGCTTCCATTTCGACGCTGACCGTTTTAGCCCTCCGCCGCCGCAGTTAGATCGCAAAAAGGCAAAACAAAACCGCCCGTCCGGGCGGTTTTGTTTTGCCCTGCGCGGGTCAGGGCCGTTCACCGACAGCGCACCCCGGCGCGCGCCTGCAAAACAGGCGAAAAATTCGGCGTTTCAGGGGGAAGCCGTTGCAATACGGCAGTAAGATGCTATAATAAGGCTGGTATGATAGGAACGGAGGTCTCAGCCATGATCGAGAAGGAAGCCTTTATCGCGGCGCTGCTGCCGATCTGCGACACCGTATGTGAATATGACAGGACCCGGGGAAAGCTGCGGGTCCGGAAAACCGACCTGGCCAGTGGGCTGGAGGATAAATGGTACACCGTAGAGGAGCTGCGTGACATCTTTCGGGATAACGGCGGTGTGTCGGCGGAGAAAAGCGTGTGGATGCGCTATCTCAGCAGCGAAAACCTGCGGAGCTTTTTCTACGAAAAGGAGCGAAACGAGAGCTTTCGCCTGCGGTTCCGGCAGGGCGGTGTGGGCTGCCGGCAGTATGACGTCCGCATCGACCGGATCAACGACTATGTGCTGGTCATCTCCGGGCGGGACACCCAGGAGCAGGAGATAGACGCGCTGACCGGCGCGCTGAGCCGCAACCATTACCAGCGGGATATGAGCAATGAGATATACCGCGGCGGTGTGGCGCTCATCGATATGGACGATCTGAAGCTGTATAACGACATAAATGGCCATCAGGTGGGCGACAACGCGCTGCGGGTGCTGGCGGATACCATCTATGAGGTAGTGGGCCGCAGCGGCTCGCTGGTGCGCTACGGCGGCGATGAGTTTTTGCTGCTGCTGCCGGGCGTGGAGCAGGCGGCCTTTGCCACCGTGCTGGGAGACATTCAGCGGCGGCTGCGGACAGTGAGCATACCGGGCTGCGAGGGCTGCCAGCATATCACCATCAGCGTGGGCTGCGTCATGGCGCAGCAGGAGACGATCGCCCAGGCGGTGCAGCGGGCGGACCGGCTGATGTACCGGGCCAAGCGAAAAAAGGACGCCGTGGTCACCGAGGATACCCCCGTGGAGGAGGGAGAGGAGATCAAGCCGCATATTCTTGTGGTGGACGATGCGGCTATAAACCGCGCGATACTGCGGGAGATGCTGGCGGAGGATTTCGACGTGCTGGAGGCGGAGGACGGCCGGCAGTGTATGGCGCAGCTGGAGACCTACGGCGCGGATATCTCACTGGTGCTGCTGGACATGGTCATGCCGGAGATGGACGGCCTGCAGGTGCTGGAGGAGATGAATAAGCGGGGGTTTATCGAGGATATCCCGGTCATTATCATCACGGCGGACGGCTCAGAAGAAAAGGTGCGGCAGGCCTACGACATGGGCGTGGCGGACTACATAGAACGGCCCTTTGATATCCGTATCGTGCGGCAGCGGGTGATAAACACCGTGAAGCTGTACGCGCGGCAGCGGCGGTTGGCGGCGGTGATGATGCAGCAGCTGCGGCGGCAGGAGCACACGATGGGCATCGCGGCGGATATCCTGTCGCGGGTGATGGGCTACCGCAACGGCGAGGGCGCGGACCATGGGCGGCACGTGGAGAAGATCACGCAGCGGCTGCTGCAGAGAATGCTGGAACGCACGGATAAATACGGCCTGACCCTGCAGGACTGCCGGCGGGCCGCCGCGGCGGCTATGTTCCACGACATCGGAAAGATGGGCGTGCCGGATGCCCTGCTGCGAAAGCCCGGCCCCCTGACGCCGGAGGAGTTTGACGAGATCAAGAAGCATACCCTGATCGGCGAGGAACTGATGCGGGGCATGAAGGAGATGGAAAGCGAGCCATTGGTGGAGGCTGCGGCGGAGATCTGCCGCTGGCACCACGAACGGGTGGATGGCAGAGGCTATCCCGACGGGCTGAAGGGCGACGAGATACCGATGACCGTGCAGGCGGTGGGTCTGGTGGACGCCTATGACTCGCTGGTGAGCCAGCGGGTGTACAAGCCGGCGTATACCCATGCGGAGGCGTTGGCCATGATACGGCGCGGCGAGTGCGGCGCGTTCGATCCGCTGCTGGTGGACTGCCTGGAGGACATACAGGGTGCGCTGTGCCGTGAGGTATACGGCCTGAGAGGTAAGGAATGAGCAGGACAAAAAGATTGCTGGCGGTGCTGCTGGCGCTGTGCGGCGCGGTGCTGTGCGGCTGCGGACGGCAGGAGACAGAAACGGAAGAACTGCCGGTGCTGGTCATTGGCAGCGACAACTATGAGCCGTATTTCTATTTGGATGAAGATGGCGCCTATGCGGGTATCGACGTGGAGCTTGCCAGGGCGGCCTGCGAGCGCTTGGGGTGGACGCCGGATTTCCGGCAGATCTTCTGGCAGGAGAAGGACCAGCTGCTTGCGGACGGAGAGGTGGACTGCCTGTGGGGCAGCTTCTCCATGACCGGGCGGGAGGATCGCTACAACTGGGCGGGGCCGTATATGTACAGCCGGCAGGTGGTCATCGTGCAGGCCGACAGCGATATCCGTACACTGGCCGACCTGAATGATAAGCGTATTGCCGTGCAGATATCCACTAAGCCGGAGGAGCTGCTGCTGACACACCAGGTACCCGGCGTAGAGCAGGTGAAAAATGTATACAGCCTTGCCAATGTGAATGACGTGTTCTCCGCGCTGGATAAGGGCTATGTGGACGCCTGCGCCGGCCACGAGACGGCATACCGCAGCTTTATGGGCGGGCGTGCCGGGCAGTATCGTGTGCTGGACCAGGAGCTGCTGCGAGTGGGCCTGGGCGTGGCGTTCTATAAGGAGGACGATACCGGCCGCGCTGAGGCATTGAGCGATGTGCTGCGGGAACTGAAGGAGGACGGCACCGCTGCCGGGATACTGGAACGGTACGGCGTGGACGCGCAGGCGGCGCTGACGGAGTGACGGCAATGAGGAAAAAGAGGCGAACCAACAAGACCATCTACATCGGCATAGCCATCGCCATCGCCGGGCTGCTGTCGCTGCTGGGTGTGGCGCTGATCGGAGCGAACAGCGCCATACATACCGCGGAGCGCACCGCGGAGCGCACGCTGCAATACCTGCGGGACCAGTGCATCAGCTATCAGGATATCATCGCCGCGGACCGGGTGAAGAGCCTGGTGCGCCTGACAGAGCAGGCGCAGGAGCTGACGGAGCGCGACAGACTGAAGGGGCGGGCGCGCAGCAATGAGGAGCTGGCTGAATATGCACAGCGGCAGCGCATAAGCTGCGTGCTGGTGCTGAACGATGCGCTGGAGCCGGTATATTCCTGCGGTGTGGACATGGACTGGAGCGACCTGTATACCAATGAGTCGGTCAGCAACGTCATGCAGTATCCGGAGAAGATATTTGCCCGGCGTTTGACGCGGGACGGCGTGGTGTACGATGTAGCTGCCGCTGCGCGGACGGTGGAGCCGGGCATGGTGTTCTGTGTGCGGCGGCAGAGCAGCGCGGTTATCGCGTCCTACCACGCATCCATCGAGAGCCTGCTGGCGGGATATGAGACGCTGCTCAACGAGAAGATCTATACCTATATCACGGATGGGGAAAAGGTCATCGGCAGCAGTGACAACGGCCAGTGGAACCTGCCGGTGGACAGTGTGCCGCTGATCACGGCGCTGGAGCAGGCGGACAGCGACAGCTGCTTGACGAGGTTAGACTGTGGCGGTACGTTTTTCGGTATGCGTAGGATGTACCAGGAGTACAGCCTGTATGTGTTCCTGCCGGCAGACTTTGTGTTCACGCAGACAAAGAATATGCTGATCTCCGCCTTCGGCGTGTACGCGGCGGCGGCGGTGGTGGTGGTACTGCTGTTGGTCAGGCTCGGCCGGGACCGCAAACGGCGGGAGCTTGCGTACCAGAAGCAGTTGGAAAAGGAAGTAGAGCGTGCCACAGCGGCGGACCAGGCCAAGACGCACTTCCTTCGCAGCATGAGCCACGATATACGCACACCCATCAACATCATTATGGGTATGCTGGAGATCATCGGGCGGAACCCGGAGGATGTGACGCTGGTGCAGTCCTGCCGGGAGAAGGCGCAGACCGCGGCGCGGTATCTGCTGGCACTGGTAAACGACGTACTGACACTGAATCGCCCGAAGCAGGAGACGCTGGGAAAGACCCCCTATTGTTTGACAAGCGAGCTGCACGAGATGCTGGATATTTCGCGCGCCCAGGCGGAGATCGCAGGCGTTGCGCTGACGGTGATGGACCTGGCGCTGGAGCATGAACGATTCACAGGCGACCCGCTGTATATGCGGCAGATCTGCCAGAACATCATCGGCAACGCCATCAAATACAACCACCCCGGCGGATGGGTGCGCTGCAGCTTCCGCGAGTCCCGTGATGCGGATGGCGTGTGCCGGCTGAAATTTGTATGCGAGGACAACGGCGCGGGTATGAGCGAGACGTTCCAGCGCCACATGTTCGAGGCGTTTGCCCAGGAAAACAGCGATAAAGGCAGCCTTTTCGGCGGCGTGGGCCTGGGTCTGGCCGTGGTGAAAAAGCTGGTGGACGAAAGAGGCGGTACCATTCAGGTGGACAGTGCACGCGGACAGGGAACGCGCTTCCGCGTGGTGCTGCCCATGATGCCCAGTGAGGCCGAAGAACCGGAAGCCGCGCTCCCCGGTGCGGCGGCCTCCATTGCCGGACGGCGCTTGCTGGTGGCGGAGGACAACGAACTGAACCGGGAGATCGCGGTCTACCTGCTGCAGGAGGCCGGCGCCGTGGTGGACCAGGCCGCTGACGGCAAGGAGGCGGTGGAGATGTTCGCCGCGTCGGCGCCCGGTACCTACGACGCGGTGCTGATGGACGTGATGATGCCGGAGCTGGACGGCCTTTCCGCCACCCGCGCCATCCGCGGCATGGACAGGTCGGACGCGCAGCTGCCGATCATCGCCATGACCGCCAACCTGTTTGACGAGGACGTGGCGGCCTGCCTGGCAGCGGGCATGGACGCGCATATCCCCAAGCCGTTGGAGGCTGGGCAGATGATAAAAACGATTGCCGAGTGGCTGGAGAGGAAGAAACAATGAATTTAGAGAAGCTTTATCAAGAGACGGGCGGCGACATGGCGGGCGCCGTGCGCCGGCTGGGCAGCGCGTCCGCGGTGGAGCGCTTTCTGCGGATGTTCGCCGGAGACGATACCTTCGCCATGCTGCAGGCGGCCATAAGTGCCGGAGACGGCCAACGTGCCTTCCGCGCGGCGCACACGCTGAAGGGCCTGGCAGCCAACCTGGGGCTGGTGCAGCTGGGGCAGGCAGCCTCAGCCCTGACGGAGGCCCTGCGCGGCGGCGACATGCAGCGCGCGTCGGCGCTGTATCCGGAGACGGCCGCGGCATACCGTCAGGCGTGCGCGGCGATCGGAGATTTAGACACGGACGCGTAGAAAACACGGATTTTTGCGAAAAAGACTTGACGAAACGGAACGAAAGTGATACACTACAAGTATAATAATGTTCTGTTGGCAAATCGGCTGAAAGGCCAAGACGCAAAGCTACGGTGTCTAAACGGCATTTGACCGCATGATCGACCGGCTGCAAGTGGGATGCGCTTCAAAGGTGCATACATTGCAGCCGGTTTTTTATTTGCCCTGCCCGGCAGGGCCCATATTGCAGTACGGGTCGCGGAGGTCTAACCCCTACCTCGGCGGCATCGAAACCCCCATCTGTCACATGGCAGATGGGGGTTTCGGCGTTGCGGAAGCAGTGCTCCCGGCAAAAAAACACCCCCGGCACTGCCGGGGGTGTTCGCTTATGCCTTGCGGCCGTAGAGCGCGGTCATGCGGTCGATCCTGACAGAGAGCGCATCGCTCAGCTCGCCGGGCAGCAGCCGCCAGGTCCAGTTGCCGCCCTGGGTGCCGGGGATGTTCATGCGGTTTCCCTTGCCCAGGCCCAGATAGTCCTGCACCTGCGCCACGAACAGCTCCGCCACGCTGGACATACCGCCGCGGATAATACCCCAGTGGAAGCCCTCCTGCTCTGTCAGCGCCAGGTATTCCACCGCGTGGGCCACATCCTCCGGTGCGGCCTCCTGCCGCCACAGGGCCAGGGGGCTGTTGTCGTGGGTGCCGGTATAGCAGATGCAGTGCGGCGTATAGGCGTGGGGCAGATACCCGCTGGAATCCCGGGAGTCAAAGGCGAATTCCAGCACCTTCATACCGGGCCAGCCGGACTCGCGGAGCAGCTGCGCCACCTCCGGGGTGGGGTAGCCCAGATCCTCGGCGATGAACTCCAGCTGCGGGAACCAGCCGTTGAGCCGTTCGATCAGGTCCATGCCGGGACCGGCGATCCAGCGGCCGTTTTTGGCGGTGGGCTGACCGTAGGGCACGGCCCAGTAGTTGGCAAAGCCGCGGAAGTGGTCGATGCGGATCACATCATACAGCTTGCCGGCGCCGTCGATCCGGCGGATCCACCAGCCGAAGCCGTCGTCACGCATGGCGTCCCAGTCGTAGAGGGGGTTGCCCCACAGCTGGCCGTCGGCGGTAAAGTAATCCGGCGGGACGCCGGCCACAGCCTTGGGCACCAGATTGTCGTCCAGCTGGAAGAACTGCGGCTCAGCCCAGACGTCGGCGGAGTCCATGGCTACATAGATGGGCAGATCGCCGATGATGCGGATGCCCTGCTGGTGGACGTAGTCGCGCAGAGCGGTCCATTGCCGGAAAAACAGAAATTGCAGATAGGTGAAGAACTGCACATCCTCCCGCAGAAGTGTGCGGTACTTGTCCAGCACGGCCTCGTTCTTACGCAGGCGCAGGTCGTCGTCGGGCCACTCCGTCCAGGACTTCATGCCGAAATGGCGTTTGCAGGCCATGTACAGGGTATAGTCCGGCAGCCACCGCGCATTGTCCTGCGCAAAGGCCGCTACGGCCTCCGCGTCCCGCTCCCAGCCCCGTTTGTAGGCCTTGTGCAGCAGGGTAAAGCGGCTCTCGTAGATCTTTCCGTAGTCCACATGGCGCGGATCGCTGCCCCAGTCGGGGGCGGCGCACTCGGCGGCCGTCAGCAGTCCGTCAGCCGCCAGCATATCCGGGTCGATGTAGTAGGGGTTGCCGGCGTAGGCGGAAAAGCTCTGGTAGGGGGAGTCGCCATAGCTGGTGGGGCCCAGGGGGAGCATTTGCCAGTAGGACTGGCCGGCGTCTTTCAGGAAATCGGCGAAATCATAGGCCGCCTTGCCCAGGGTACCGATGCCATAGGGGGAGGGCAGGGAGGATACCGCCATTAAAATACCGCTGCTTCGTTTCATAACTCAACTTCTCTCTTGGATAGGATTTGACTTTCAGCCGGACAGTTCCGGCCGGAATATACGGGGGCGGGCGATCAGCCCGCCCCCGGCGTGTTGTAAGTTTAGCCCTTGACGGCGCCTGCCGCCACGCCCTTGATGATGTGCTTCTGGCAGCAGAGATAGAAGATGATGACCGGGACGATGCTCAGCAGGATCAGCGCCATGGTGGCGCCCATATCCACCTGTCCGTAGCTGCCCTTCAGATACTGGATGACGATGGGGATGGTGCGGTATTTGTTCAGATCCAGCACCAGGTACGGCAGCAGAAAGTCATTCCATACCCACATGATCTCCAGCACGCCCACGGAGATAAACGTGGGCTTCAGCATGGGCAGCACCACCAGGAAGAAGGTACGCACAGGCCCACAGCCGTCAATGGCGGCAGCCTCCTCGATCTCCAGCGGGATCGTCTTGACAAACCCGGAGAACATGAACACCGCCAGTCCCGCGCCGAAGCCCAGGTACACGATAGGTATTGTCCACGGTGTGTTCAATCCGATCTTGGCAAAAGCCATAGAGGTGAGGCTAAAGTAGGGAAGCTTGACCTGCTCGGCGGTGCGGGACAGGGTGAACATCACCATCTGGAACGGCACCACCATGGAGAACACGCACAGGTAGTACACGATCTTGCTGAACAGACTGCCCACACGGGCCACATACCACGCGGCCATAGAGGTGCAGATCAGGATCAGCGCCGAGGAGACCAGGGTGATGAACAGACTGTAGAACACCGCTTTGATAAACGGATAGTTGCCGAAGGTCATGCCCTTGATATAGTTCTGCCAGCCCACGAAGGTGTCCTCATTGGGCAGGGCGAACGTATCGGTATTGACAGCGGCATTGGTCTTGAAGGAGTTGATCAGAACGATGACGATGGGCAGCACATACACGATGCAGATCACCGTGAACGCTATGGTCAACACCATTTTGCTGCGGTCATGCTTTTTGGCAAGGCTCGTCTGCATTACTGCTGCACCTCCTTTTTACGGGTAGCCCGGAGTTGGATCAGTCCGATAGCCGCCACCAGTATGAAGAACAGGACGGCTTTGGCCTGGGCCACGCCGCGGTTGTTGCCGCTGCCGGAGTAGAAGGAGTTGTAGATGTTCAGGGCCAGCATTTCCGTGGTCTTGATAACGCTGCCGTCCGCCTGCTGCAGGAAGGGGCGGCCGCCGGTCAGGGCCAGGTTCTGGTCAAACAGCTTGAAGCCGTTGGTCAGCGTCAGGAAAATGCAGATGGTGAAGGAGCTCATCATGTTGGGGATAGTGACCTTCCACAGGGTCTGCCAGTTGGTGGCGCCGTCGATGCGGGCCGCCTCCAGCATATCCTCCGGCACGGATTGCAGTCCGGCGATGTAGATGATCATCATGTAGCCCACCTGCTGCCAGCAGATCAGGATGATGAGACCCCAGAAGCCGAAGTGGCTGTTCAGCACCACGGACTTGCCGTAGGCCACCAGAAAGCCGTCGAAGATCATGGACCAGATGTAGCCCAGCACGATGCCGCCGATCAGGTTCGGCATGAAGAACACCGTCCGGAACAGATTGGAGCCCTTGATGCCCCGCGTCAGCGCATAGGCCACCGCGAAGGCCAGCGCGTTGATGAACAGCACCGACACAAAGGCAAACAGCGCCGTGAACAAGAAGGCATGGCGGAAGCTGCTGTCGGCAAAGGCCTTCAGATAGTTGTCAAAGCCTACCCATGTCCACTTGCTGGTCAGCTTGAATTTGCAGAAGGACAGGAACGCGCCCTTCAGGAACGGGTAGATGAACCCGATGCAGAAGGCGGCAAAGGTGGGCAGCAGAAACAGCCACACCATGCGCTGAATTGGCCGTCGGACCAGTCGGCTGTTCAGCGCAGCCGCGTCCCGTTTCGCTTGAAATCGTTTCATTAGACCACTCCTGTTCTCCGTAGTTTTGTCACAGCGAAAGCTCTCCTCCGAAGTGCGTTCGAAGGACAGCGCCCGCCGTCACAGAGTAAGAAAGAGGGGGCGGGCGAAAAGCCCGCCCCCTGTGCGTATGTGGTTGAAACCGTAGCTTAGCCGTTGGCGATCTCGTTGTTGTACTGGGTAGCCCAGCCTTCCACGAAGGCGGTCTTCACATCGTCCCAGCTGCCGCCGTCGGCGGTATACTTGCCCAGAGCGTCGACCACAGCGGCACGCCAGTCATTGACGGCGGGGGTGTAGTTGAAGGCCCAGGTGACAGGATAGCAGCCATTGGCAACATACTCGTTGGCCAGAGCGCTGAACGGATTGGAGGGAGCCTTGGAGGCCTGGAACGGGCAGGCGCCGAACTGCTCAGCCATCATGGCAGTGCCTTCCTCGGAGGTAACGACCCAGTTCAGGAAGTCCAGAGTGGCCTTGATGTCCTCCTCGGAGGCGTTCTTGTTGACGGACCAGTAGTTCTCGGTACCGGTGCACAGGCCGGCCTTCTCCTCGCCCTCAATACCGCAGTAGATGGGGATCATGGTCAGGTCGTCAGCGTTCATGCCGAACTTCTCGCCGGTCAGGTTGCTGTACTCCCAGGTGCCGTTCTGATAGAACACAGCCTTGCCCTCGCCGAACTCGGCCTCAGCCTGGTCGCCGGTGGCGGTCAGCAGGGCGGCGCCGGTGGTGGCGGAGTCAGTGATGTACAGATCCCAGATAGCCTTGTAGTTGTCCAGATAAGTACCCTTGATGGTGGCGGGCTTGCTGGTCACGCCGTCATCGCGGAACTCGTAGAACAGGGGCATATTGGCCAGGTGGCCGGAGAAACGCCAGGCGGAGGTGCCGTCCAGACCGGCGGAGGTGAAGGCGTCGAAGCCCAGCTCGGCAGCGCGGCTGTGGATGTCGTCAGCGATCTTCTTCAGGGACTCGAAGTTGGTGATGTCGGTGACCTCATAGCCGGCTTCCTTCAGCAGCGCCTTGTTCACGATGATACCGTAGGTCTCCAGGCAGTAGCCGATGGAGATGACCTCACCGTCGGCGTTCTTCAGGGCATAATCCTTGGAGGTCAGCTGGTTGTACACGTCGCTGCTGCTCAGGTCGTAGCAGAACTCACCCCAGGTAGCCACGCCGCCCTCGTTGCACTGGAACAGGGTGGGCGCGTCTTCCTTGTCCATCTCGGACACCAGGGTGGACTCATACTCGCCGGAGGCGGCGGTGAGGATCTTGACGGGCACGCCGGTCTTCTCGGTGTAGGTGGCGGCCAGAGCCTTCCACGCGTCGTCAGACTCGGGCTTAAAGTTCAGGTAGTACACGCTGCCGGTGGCAGTGTCGCCGCCCTCGGTCTTGGTGTCGTCCTTCTTCTCACCGCAGGCCACCAGAGACAGGGCCATCACGAGAGCAAGAAGCATTGCAAGAAACTTCTTCATGGTAATTACTCCTTTTTTGTTTTTATTTTCACATCACAAGGATGTAAAAAACAGATCATTAGGGTACAAAAAACAAATTATTGGGATGCAGGAAACGGATCCTTAGGATACACAAAATAGATCACAAAGATATACAAAAGTATCATCCGGGCGCGGCCACGCTGCGGCCCTGGCGCAGGGTGGTGGGAAGCAGCTCACAGGCGTGGGAGCCCTTGTGCCGCACCATGTCCAGCAAAATCTCGGCGCTGCGCCGGCCCATTTCCTCCATAGGCTGGCACAGGGTAGTAAGCGGCGGCTCAATATAGGCAGACAATTCTAACCCATCTATCGCTATAACGGAACAGTCCTCGGGGATACGCCTGCCGGCGTCCATCAAAGCCCGCATGGCGCCGATGGCCATAGAGTCCGCGATGGCGAAAAGTGCTGTAAAATCAACGTTTTCGGCCATTTTTTCCTGCACGGCTCTGTAGGCGTCCTTCACGCCGAATCCGCCGGTGCATATCACCAGCTCCGGGTCCACGGGGATGCCGTGACTCTCCAGAGCCTGCACATAGCCCTCATAGCGCAGCTGGCTGATGGACTGATCGTTGGGACGGGAGATCAGCGCGGCGATGCGCCGGTGCCCGTGGCGGTACAGCTCATCCACCGCCTGCTGTGCGGTGTCACCGTCGGCGATGGACACAGAGGAATACTCGCCCTCGATCAGCGTGCCATAGCGGTTGGAGTAGGAACAGCACACAAAGGGAACGTTCAGCATCGCCAGATCAGCGGGGGTGTAATCAAACCGACCGCCCAGGAACACGATGCCCTGCAGGCGCTTTTCGCGCTCCATGACCGCACCGCATTTGACCTCGTCGTCGCAAGTACCGATCTGTTGCATGACCATTGTAAAACCGGCATCGGTGATGGTGCGTTCAATGGCGCGGATAATGTCGGTGTAGAACGGATTGGACACACCGCGGACTACCAGACCCACAGCGTCGGACTTGGTGCGTACCAGATCGCGGGCACTGTTGTTGGGAATGTAGTTGCTATTCTTGATAGCGGAAAGCACCTTACGCCGGACATCCTCACTGACATCCGGCCGGTCATTCAGCACACGGGAGACGGTACTGACGCTGACGCTGCACTGTTTGGCTATATCCTTGATCGTCATGTCCCGGTGTGCCTCCTACTATACCAAATGGAACGGACGCAACCGCCCGGAATTTGTCGGTAACATTTCCGGTAACGTTTCCGTTCAGCGTAGTTATCCTATCAGTATTCGGGGGAAATGTCAATCACCCGCCCGCATTTTTGCCGAAACGCACAGAAAAGACGGTGGTTTTCTTGTGAAAATCACAAGAAAACCGCCGCCCGACTGAACGGGCGGCGGCGAAGTATCGAATGTACGGCGCAAAATGGCGGAATTACCGGCGAAGGAGGGCGCGGCGCGCCCTCCAGTCGGGCAGATAGGCTTCCACCTCGCGGTAGAAGGCGGGGGAGTGGTCGTGGTGGCGAATGTGTGCCAGCTCATGGACCACCACGTATTCAATGGCAGTCTCGGGATAGGCCATCAGGTAGAGGGAGAAGCTGAGACGGTTTTTGCCGGAGCAGCTGCCGAAGCGGGTGCGGGCGGCGGTGACAGTGATGCCGGCGGGCTGCACGCCCATGCGCTGGGCCCAGTGGGCCACCAGGGGCGGCAGTGTCTCTTTTGCCTGCTGCCGCCATGCGTCCGTCTGTGCCGCAGACGGCTCCGGGTGGGCGGCCAGAAAGGCCTGCCTTGCGGCAAGGTGCTTTTCCAGCCAGCTGCGGTGGTTGTCTACAAAGCGGGCGATGTCCGCATCGGAGGCCCGCAGGGGGGCGCGGACCAGGGCTGCTCCCTGTCGCGTGACCTCCAGCGCCAGGGTGCGCCGGTGGGAGCGTATCACAGTATAGTCGATCATTGGCCGTCCTCCGGGATGAAACGCGGGCCGTGGTAACCGTCGCGGTCCACGATCTCGGACCACATGGCGGCGGGGCGCACCCACAGACCGCCATTATCATACAGGGCACGGTAGACCACCAGTTCCTCCAGTGTTTCAGAGTGGCGGGCGGTGCCGATGACCTCATATTCATTACCCTTAAAGTGGCGGTAGCGGCCTGGTTTTATAGTTGACATACTATATACTCTCCTGACAGGTAACAGTTGTGTTGATGATACAAATAGTATATACTATTGGCAGTGATTTGTAAATCGGAGGTGCAAAGATGAAAAACACCACGCTGTGCTATATCGAAAACGAACGGGGCGAATACCTGATGCTGCATCGGGTGAAGAAGCAGAACGACCTGAACCACGACAAGTGGATCGGCGTGGGCGGCAAGTGCGAGGAGGGCGAGAGCCCGGAGGAGTGCGTTTGCCGCGAGACGCTGGAGGAGACGGGCCTGACCCTGACCGACTATCGGTACCGGGGCGTCATCACCTTTGTGTCGGATATCTGGGAGGGGGAATATATGCACCTGTTTACCGCCACCGGCTGGACAGGGACGCTGCGGGAATGCGATGAAGGTGTGCTGGAATGGCTGCACAAGGATGCGCTGGCGGCGCTGCCCCAATGGGAGGGGGACAAGCTGTTTCTGGCGCTGATCCACGAGCCGGACACGCCGTTTTTCTCCATGAAGCTGCAATACACGGGCGATACGCTGGTGTATGCCGCTCTGAACGGAAAGGAGCTGGCGGTATGATCCTGGTGAGTGCGTGCCTGCTGGGCTGTGCCTGTCGCTACGACGGGCAGAGCAAGCCCAACCCGCTGGTACAGGAGCTGGCGAAGCGCGGCTTGGCGGTGCCGGTGTGTCCGGAGCAGCTGGGAGGATTGCCCACGCCCCGAAACCCCTCCGAGCGCCGGGGCGATCGGGTGGTGATGAACGATGGACGGGACGTGACGGCGGAATACCGCCGGGGCGCGGAGGAGACGCTGCGCCTGGCGCGGCTGTACGGCTGTACCGCCGCCGTGCTGAAGGAGCGAAGCCCCTCCTGCGGCTGCGGGCGCATCTATGACGGAACGTTTACCGGCACGCTGACGGACGGCGACGGCGTCACGGCGGCGCTGCTGAAGGAAAACGGCATAAAAGTGTACGGCGAGAGCGAATTGGAAAAGCTGCTGTGAGCCGCCTCTCCCATTTTATTTTCCGCCAAAGGCGCACAAATTTTGGATTTACATTTGGCGGAAAAGCAGGTATACTATGACCAGCAGCGTTGATATGTGCGGCGACGGGAGCTCCCGTCATTCCGTGGGTACCCACGGAATGATGCCGCCTGTATGCTATGGGAGAATAAAAGGAGGAGTGTACAATGAAGAAGCGCGTAGTGGGTCTATTTTTTGCGTTGGTGCTGTGTTTGGCGATGGTGCCCATTTCTGCTTTTGCGGCGGGAAAGACAGCCATTAGAACGGTTGATGATCTTTTGCAATTTGCAAAAGCGGTGGACAATGGCGAATATGACGATGAAACAGATGCTGTTGTATCGCTTGAAGAAGATTTGGATTTAACAGGTGTTGCGTGGAAACCGATTGGCAGCGTATTTGCCGCCGATGGAACTCTGCTGCATTACTTCAGCGGCAAATTTTATGGAAACGGGCATACGATTTCCAATTTGGATTTTTCCGAAAACTATGGAAAGGCAGAGTATCCGTCTTTCGGATTTTTCAGTGAGGTTTACGGCGCTGAAATTTCCGGTTTGACAATTCAAGGCAAGCTGGATGTGTCCAATTCAGGGTATGTCTATTTTGGAACGGTAGCGGGCGTTGCAGCAGACAGCAAAATTTCTGACTGCGTTTCCAATGTGTCGTTCACGGATACAGACAAATATATTAACGGTACTGTGGCCTTGTGCGGATATGCGATAGATAGCAGAATTGAATACTGCCAAAACGAGGGGAATTTTTCAATAACGAAGGATGTCAGCTCTTTTCAGATGGGCGGTATCGTAGGTCTTGCTCAAAACAGTACCGTACAGTATTGTGCTAATACAGGCGCTATGACCTCTTGGACACCCTGTACCGGTGGAATTGTTGGGCAGTTGTTTCAAAACTCAAAGATCATCAATTGTTATTCCACCGGGAAAATGGTCCCTCTTGGCAATGGAACTACAGATTTCGGCGGCATTGCAGGGACAGTTGGTGCAGATACAGAAATCAGACATTGTTATTTTGCCGGTGAAGTGGATGTATCTCGATATACTGCCACTACACCTTATAAGCGTTTAGGCGGCATTGCAGGCGGTGTTTCTTCTGATACACCTGCTTTTGAAAACAATTATTTCGTGGAAGTGGGAAATGTTACAGCTTGCAGCAAGTATACGGAAGCAGGGACAGCAAAGTCTCTTGCATATATGAAAACTGAGGATTTCTTTAATGAGATCACTGCTGCCGGCGGCAAGTATCGATTTAACCCAAATGGCACACCGCTTCTGCCGGAGCACAAGTATCCGACAGCAGAGGAAACGCCGCGTTACTACTACAGCTCTGCGACTGCCGCGAAGGACGAGGGCAAGACCGGCTCCCCCAAGACCATAGATGCGGGCGTGGGAATGTACGCCGTGAGTGCGGTGCTGTCTCTGACCGGGATGGTCTACGTGGGTAAGAAGAAATCTTGAGAACGCAAAAAAGAAATCCCGAAAGGGATTTCTTTTTTGTCGGGGGACGGAGTCCCACGCAGTGGAGCGAAGCGGAACAAGTGCCCTTGGGGTACGCCGCTACGCTCCTCGCAATGGCAGAAAGCGGCGGGCGCGCAATGACAATGACGCAGAAAAAAGGAAGCCCGGAGGGCTTCCTTTTTTGTGTCTGTCGTTACCACTCGAGGTTCTTTTCGGTCTCTTTGCTGAATACGTGGGCTACATTGCCGCCGAAGATCATGTTGACCTCGCTGCCCATGGGGAAGTGGGCGGCGTTGCCGTTGGTGGGGACGATGACCACCACGTCATGGCCGTGGGTGGAGATATGCAGATGCACAGAGGAGCCCATCAGCTCACTGACATCCACGGTACCCTTGACGCCGTCGGCGCAGAGCATGATGTGATCGGGGCGAACGCCCAGCGTCACGTCCTGTTCCGGTACATTTTTAGCGCTGAGCCGGGCCTGCTTATCCTCGGCCAGTTCCACGTTGATGCCGTCGATAGCCACGGCGTATTTGCCGTCGCTGTTCTTCACCAGCTTCGCGTCAAAGAAGTTCATCTGGGGCGTGCCGATAAAGCCGGCCACGAACAGATTGGCCGGGTGGTCAAAGACCTCCTGGGGCGTGCCGATCTGCTGAATGAAGCCATCCTTCATGATGACGATGCGGTCGCCCAGGGTCATGGCCTCGGTCTGGTCATGGGTGACGTAGATAAACGTGGTGTTGATCCGCTGGCGCAGCTTGATGATCTCGGCGCGCATCTGGTTGCGGAGCTTGGCGTCCAGGTTGGACAGGGGCTCGTCCATCAGGAACACAGCGGGGTCGCGGACAATGGCGCGGCCGATGGCCACACGCTGGCGCTGGCCGCCGGACAGGGCCTTGGGTTTGCGGTCCAGATACTGGGTGATGTCCAGAATTTCTGCCGCCTGACGGACCTTCTTATCGATCTCGTCCTTGGGGACTTTCTTCAGCTTCAGGGAAAAGGCCATGTTCTCATACACGGTCATGTGGGGGTACAGGGCGTAGTTCTGGAACACCATGGCGATGTCCCGGTCCTTGGGCTCCACGTCGTTCATCAGCTTGTCGCCGATCCACAGCTCGCCGGAGGTGATATCCTCCAAACCGGCGATCATACGCAGGGTGGTGGACTTGCCGCAGCCGGAGGGGCCTACCAGCACGATGAATTCCTTGTCGGCGATCTCCAGGCTGAACTGCTGGACAGCCACAACGCCCTCATCGGTGATCTGAAGATTGCTCTTCTTCTCCTGGGGATCTTCGCCCTTCTTTGCTTTCTTTTTCTTTTCGGTGTTGGGGTAGACCTTCTTCAGGTCCTTCAGAATGACCTTTGCCATACGTCTTGGCTGTAACCGTCCTGCCTCCGCAAAAGACGGCCTCGCACGGGCATTGCCCTCAGTGCCTTACGACAGGTCTCCACACTGCCGCACCGCCAGCCACAGCGGGTATTCCTCCTTATCTTTTGCCGTCCGGCGGCATGAAGTGGAGTGCCGCCAGACGGTGGGAATACGGTAAGTATAACCGAAAACGTTTCCAAGCGCAAGGGGTTTTTGTGATATATATGAAAAAATACTGCCTGCCGGGAAGGGCAGACAGTATTTCTCACAAATCAACGACAATAGGCGTGTGGCCGGTGTGGGGCAGCAGCTTTTCCAGCACGTCGGCGGTCTTCAGCTTCAGTGTACTGGTGCAGATGCACGGGTGGCAGGAGAAAAAGGGCGCGTCATAGACCTCGCGGTCGATGAGCAGCCGGACACGGTGCTCCGTATCGTTGGCCAGGCCCAAAATGGTGGCGGAGCCCGGGTGGCAGCGCAGCAGCTCCCACAGGCTCTCCTCCGGGGCGAAGCTCAGGCGAGAGGAGCCGATCTGCGCGCTGAGGTCCTTAGTGTGGAAGGGCTTGTCCGGCGGCATGCACAGCAGATAGAACGCGGTTTTCTGCCGGTTGCACAGAAACAGATTTTTGCACACGGACACGTCCAGTGCGCGGCTGACCTCGGCGCACAGCTCCATGTTGAAGGCGGCGTCATGGCTGACGCGGTCGTATTCGATGCCCAGCTTGTCCAGCAAGTCGAAGGCTGCTGCCTCCTGTGGCAGCAGCTGGCTCTCCGGACGGGTGTTATGGGATACGGGGGTGATGGTCATTGCGCGTCACCTCGTTTCAGCAGCAGCTCTCCGGCGCGGTAGATGTCGCCTGCGCCAACGGTAATGATCATATCGCCGGGCTGGGCCAGCTTTTCCAGCTCGTCCGCCGTCTGCTCCAGCGTGGCGCAGTAGACGGCGCCGGGGATGCGGGCGGCCAGGTCCCGGGAGGAGATGCCGATGTCGTTCTTTTCCCGGGCGGCGTAGATCTCCGCCAGCACTACGCGGTCCGGCAGGCGCAGTACCTCCACAAAGTCGTCGAACAGCGCGGCGGTGCGGGTGTAGGTGTGGGGCTGGAAGGCCAGGATGAGCCGTTTGTGAGGCAGCGCCTGCGCGGCACTCAGCAGTGCCCGCACCTCGTCGGGATGGTGGGCGTAATCGTCATAGACCTCCGCGCCGCGGAAGGTGCCCTTGTGCTCGAAGCGCCGTCCGGCGCCGGTGAAGGACGCCAGGCCCGCCGTTACCGCCTCGCCGGGAAGGCCGAGAACATAGGCGGCGCTGGCCGCCGCCAGGGCGTTGGAGATGTTGTGGGCGCCGGGGACATGCAGGGACACATGGGCGTAGGTCAGGCCGTTGATGACCACGTCGAAGTCGCCGTAGCCGTCAAAGAAAGAGACGTTGTCGGCATAGCAGTCGGCGCTGCGGTCTTTGACACTGAAGGTGAACACCGGATGTGTCAGGCCCTTGACGGCCTCGCGGGCGCCCTCGTCGTCAGCGTTGGCGATGATAAAGCCGCGCTCCGGCACCAGAGCGGCAAAGTCGTGGAAGGAGTGCTCGATATCGGCCAGGTCCTTGAAGAAGTCCAGATGATCGGCGTGGACGTTAAGGATCACCGCCACGGTGGGAAAGAAGTTCAGGAAGGAATTGCAGTACTCACAGCTCTCCAGAATAATGGTGTCGCCCCTGCCCACCCGATAGCCGGAGTGCAGCAGCGGCAGCGTGCCGCCGATCATCACCGTGGGGTCTGCCTGGGCCGCCATGAAGATGTGGGTGGCCATGGAGGTGGTGGTGGTCTTCCCGTGGGTGCCGGAGACGCACAGGGCGTTGCGATAGCCCTGCATGATGGCGCCCCAGGCCTGGGCGCGCTCATAGACCGGGATGCCCCGGGCCACGGCGCCGGCGATCTCGGGATTGCTGTCGTGAATGGCGGCGGTGCGGATGACCGCGTCGCAGTTTTTCAGGTTCTCCGCCGAGTGGCCGATGGCCACGGGGATCCCCACAGAGCGCAGGTGCTTCACCGTGTCGCTCTCGCTCATGTCCGAGCCCTGCACCGTCACGCCCATGCCCTGCAATACCTCCGCCAGCGCGCACATACTGACGCCGCCGATGCCGGCAAGGTGTACGCGTTTGCCGGGGTGGATATACTTGTGAAAGTCCTCAGTAGGATGAAACATATTTGCTGCCTCCTTGACAGGAACAGAAAAATTACTGTACTATTATAATACAACGACTCCGCCCATGCAACCGGCTTTTTTGCCGGTATTTGGCGGCGGAGGATGAAAAAACGTGAGGGGAGGCGAAGCCATGCTGCCGCAGGCGGTGCAATATGTGCTGGAACGGCTGGAGGATGCGGGCTTCGCCGCCTATGCCGTGGGCGGCTGCGTGCGGGACACGCTGCTGGGCCGCACGCCGGGAGATTGGGACGTGACCACCGCCGCGCGGCCGGAGCAGGTGCTTGCACTGTTTGACGGCTATGCCATCCCAACCGGGCTGAAGCACGGGACGGTCACGGTCCGGGCGGGGGAGATGCACATTGAAGTGACCACCTTCCGGGCGGACGGGACCTATACGGACCACCGCCGGCCGGATCAGGTGTTTTTCTCCGACAGGCTGGAGGAGGATCTCTGCCGCCGTGACCTGACGGTGAACGCCATGGCGATGGACCTGCGTGGCCATATCACCGATCTGTATGGCGGGCGGGAGGATCTGGAGGCGGGTATCCTGCGGTGTGTGGGAGAGCCGGAACGACGCTTTGAGGAGGATGCGCTGCGTATCCTGCGGACGCTGCGCTTTGCCGCCGTACTGGGATTTTCGGTCGAGCCGCGGACCGATGCGGCGCTGCGGGTGAAGGCGCCGCTGCTGCGCTGTATCGCGCCGGAGCGTATCCTGACAGAGATGGATAAACTGCTGTGCGGCAGTCACGTGCTGCCGGTGCTGTTGAACTGGCCGGACGTGCTGGCGATGATCCTGCCGGAGATCGCGCCCTGCGTGGGCTTCGAGCAGCACAATCGCCATCATATCTACGATGTGTGGGGTCACACTGCCCACGCGGTGGCCGCCGTCCCGGCGGAGGTGGTCCTGCGCTGGACTATGCTGCTCCACGATATTGGTAAGCCGGGGTGCTTTACCCGGGACGAGCAGGGCGTGGGGCACTTTTATGGTCACCCGGCCATCTCGGCGGATCTGGCGGCGGATATTTGCCGCCGCCTGCGGATGGACAACCGTACCGCCGAGCGTATCGTCACATTGGTGCGCTGGCACGACCGGGACATTGCCCGGACAGAGAGAGCCATTGCCCGCGCCGTATCGCAGCTGGGAGAGGAGACGTTTCGGCAGCTGCTGGAGGTGAAGCGGGCCGACAACGCCGCCCAAAGCCCGGAGGATCGCTGCCGTCTGGCGGATATACAGCAGGCGGAGGATCTTCTGAACACGCTGCTGGCGAAGCGGCAGTGCTTTTCACTGAAGGACCTGACGGTGAAGGGCGGCGACCTGATGGCGCTGGGGCTGCGGGGGCGAGAGGTCGGTGATGCGCTGCAGTATCTGCTGAACGCCGTGCTGGATGGAACGCCTAACGATAAAGAGACCCTGCTGAAGCTGGCGGCGGAGAGAAAATAGCCCCGCGGCGCTTTCTGCGGGAAGGAGGTATAAGCTTCGACTCCCCGGAGGCAAGACAGCAAAAGAGGAAGATACCAAAAGGTGTCTTCCTCTTTTGGTGCCTCGTCGGGGATTCGAACCCCGGACACCCTGCTTAAAAGGCAGGTGCTCTACCTACTGAGCTAACGAAGCGTATGCAGTTATCGTAAGGACGGTGTCGTCCGGAAAGAGCTGGCAGGGATGGCTGGACTCGAACCAGCGGATGAGGGAGTCAAAGTCCCTTGCCTTACCACTTGGCGACACCCCTGTGTGGAAAGGGATGAGGGACCGGGACACTCCCGATCCCTCATTTCTTTTTGTGGGGTGGGTAAAGGGACTCGAACCCTCGACACCCGGAACCACAATCCGGTGCTCTAACCAACTGAGCTACACCCACCATATACATCCGCACGGGAAGCGCTGACGCCCGTAAGGGGAAATGGCACGCCAGAAGGGACTCGAACCCCTGGCCTACTGCTTAGAAGGCAGTTGCTCTATCCAACTGAGCTACTGGCGCGTATCTGTCAAGTTGGAGCGGGTGACGGGAATCGAACCCGCATCCCCAGCTTGGAAGGCTGGTGCCCTGGCCATTGTGCTACACCCGCGTGCGCCCTCCACTCAAATCGTCAGCTTGTACATATTACCATAGGCCACCGTCCGTGTCAAGAAAAAAATCGGAGAACGGGGCACTTTTCCGTGGAAACAGCCTTGTCTACGCTCCGTAGACAAAGTCAGCGGGCGGGGGATGGACAAAAATCCGCCGTATGCTATACTGGGTACAACAAGAAAAAAGGAGGCCGCGACAATGGATATGGAAAAGACAGGCACCTATCTGGCATCACTCCGCAGGGGGCGGGACATGACACAGCAACAGGTGGCGGATATATTAGGTGTGTCCAACAAAACTGTCAGCAAATGGGAGTCCGGCGCGGGGCTGCCGGACATTGCCGCCCTGCCGGCGCTGGCGGCGCTGTACGGCGTGACGGCGGACGACATCCTGGCCGGTGAGACCCGCCCCCGAGCCTGTGCCGATACACCGGCGGAGGTGGAGGCCTATCTGGAGCGCCGGGGAAGCCTGCGCTTCCGCATCGGGTACAGTCTGGCAGTAATGGCGTTGGCAGTGTGGGTGGCATTCCCTTATAACAACTGGTCGTGGCTGTGCCTGCTGGCGTCGCCCCTGTGCCTGTGGCTGGGCTGGGGCGTGTGCCGCAGCCGGGAGACGCTGCGTCGCCGCATCCTGCTGCTGATACCGCTGTGCGCCCTGTGGCTGTTCGCGGCCATACAGCTGCTGGGGGTGTGGCGCCTACTGGTGTCCGCCTATGCGCTGCACGGCGGTGTGGTGCGGCAGTTTTCCTGGGCAGCGCTGACTGTGCGGCAGGAGGCGGTATGGCTGCTGCTGCCGCTGCTGCTGGCGGCGGCGCTGGTAGTCGGCGGCGCGGTGCTGAAAGAGCCGCTGGTGCGGGATAGGGGATTCCGTTTTGCACTGTATGGCGGCTGCGGACTGCTCTTTGCCGTGGAGATCGTGCGGATCCTGGTGTGCTGGAAGCCGGCCGCTGTCTATGCGGCCACGGTCAGTACGGCGGAAAGCGTTATGATCAGCCGCTATGCAGACCTGTCCGCGGTGGCCTGGCCCTTGGAGACGGTGCGTTGGATCGTCCTGGCGGCGGTGGTAGCGGCCTGGCTGGTGTGGGGCATGCAGGCATATCGGCACGCAAAGAAAAATTAAACTTGCCTAACCTACGGGATTGGTGGTATACTATACACGGGTCATCTTATGGCCCGTGTATTTTCTGACAGGAGGAAGACCTATGATCTCCACGAAAGGTCGCTATTCCATCCGCGTTCTGCTGGATCTGGCGGAGCACCGCAGCGGGGACTTTATGCCCATGAAGGAGGTGGCCGCCCGGCAGGACATCTCCCTGAAATACATCGAGCGGCTCATGCCCGCCCTGAAAGCCGCCGGCCTGGTGGAGAGCGTCCACGGCATCGGTGGTGGCTACCGCCTGACGCGGGAGCCGGAGGACTACACCCTCTGGGAGATACTGGAGCTGGCGGAGGGCGATCTGGCGCCCGTCACCTGTCTCCAGCCGGACGCGCCGGTGTGCCAGCGGGCCGGGGAGTGCCGGACGCTGGGCGTGTGGCAGGGATACTACAAGCTGACGCGGGACTACTTCACCCACATTACGCTGGCGGATCTGATGAACGCCCCGGCGGGGGACAACTATGTGATATGAGCAAAAAAAGAGACCGCGGGGCGGTCTCTTTTTTTGCGTTTCGCGGTCAGGGCTGATAGGTGAGGGTGAAGGTGTCGTCAGCGGCGCTATCGGTGTGCTGGTGTCCCTCCAGCGTGACGGAGGCCACGGCGTCCACGTCCACCAGACGGTCAAATACGTAGGTGTTGTCGGCGAATGGGACGTCGTCGCTGCCGCGCATACAGCCCACCACCCAGTTCATCAGGCTGCGGCTGCTGCTCTCCACGGTGAACTCACTGCCGTCCTGATAGCGGATGGACAGCTCGTCCACAAGGGGCTCGCGGTCGGGATGGGCGTTGCGGATGCTCATGCCCAGCGGGGAGAGAGTCAGGGTCTCGCTGCCGGAGGTCAGGGTGGCGACGGGCACGTAGGTGCGGGGCTGCACGGCGATGGAGTAGGGCTGCCCCAGCTCGTCCTGCATAGTGACGTACAGCAGGTCGCCCTGCCGGAAGGACGTGTCGGCGGCGAAGTACAGCACCACGTTCAGGCAGGTGTCGGTGCTGATCTCCTTGTCCACGTAGCACTTGGCGAACAGGGCATTGCCCTCGTCGGGGCTGCGGAAGTACAGGGTGGGCTGGAGGGGCAGGTCGATACCCTCGCCGTAGCCCACGTCTGTGTAGCCGACGCCGGAGGGATTCTCCACGGAGTAGGTCAGCAGGCCCAGGCCGTTCTCATCGATCAGGAAGGTGCCCAGTTTGATGGTATTGCCGTCCACGGTCATCTCCGCGTCCAGCTTGCTGAGGTACTGGCCCACCAGACGCTGGGTGGTCTGGACGTCGCCGGGGATGCGCTCCATATCCGGGACGGGGACAAGGCCGCCCTTGCCGTCGTCCACCACAGGGGTGGCAGCGTCGATGTCATCAGTGAAGGCGTGGTGGGTGGCGTCGTCCACATGGTCGGCGGGGGTGACATTGGCCTTGATCAAGGTCACGACACCGGCGGCTACGGCGACGGTCAGCGTCAGCGCGGCGGCAATGGCGATCACGGCACCCTTGCCCAGTGCGCGGCGGGTCTTTTTCTCGTTCTGCATGGTTTTTCTTACCTCCGTCAGTGTGTCCGGGGAGGCGTGCAGCGGGGAAAAGGCTTTTTCAAATAATTCTCTGTCATGCATACTGCGGCACCTCCGATAAAATGTGCTTCAGCTTGTCTCTGGCACGAGACAGCCTTGTGCGTACCGTTTCCTCCGGTACGCCCAGCAAAGCGGCGATCTCCCTCTGGCGATAGCCCTCGTAGTAGTACAGCAGCACCGGCAGGCGGTAGCGCCTGTCCAGCGACATCACCGCATCGAACAGCTCCCGGCACTCCGGGGCCTCGAAGGTGAGGCTGTTCTCGTAGTCGGCGATGTCCTCCGCCTTGTGCCACGGGGCGCGGAGCACGTTCTTGCAGCGATTGACCGTGACGCGAATGAGCCAATTCTTGACGTGGGCGTCGCTTTCGAACGCCTTATCCTCTTTGTACAGCTGTATCAGCACGTCCTGGGTCACATCGTCGGCGTCGTCCCGGCAACGCAGATAGCTGTACGCCACCCGGAACACCGTGTCCATATACCGCTCCGCCAGCGGGGTGAACTGTTCGTCCGTCATAGGGGTTCTCCTTTTGTTGAGGTGAAAGGCCTTTCATCTATCATACACCTGCGGAACGAAAAATGTTTCAAAAAAGCAGAAAAAATGTAGAAAGAAAATAGAAGGAGAATAGAAAGAAAGTGGAAAGAAACAGAAGAAAAGACGAACGGACCTCAAAAAAGATCCGTTCGTCATGTTTGTGAGGGGAAAATGGAAGGAAGAAAAACGCAGTATCAGTCCGCAAACAGCGGGGTAGAGAGATAGCGGTCGCCGGTGTCGGGCAGCAGGACCACGATGGTCTTGCCGGCGTTCTCCGGACGCTTGGCCAGCTCGATGGCGGCCCACAGTGCCGCGCCGGAGGAGATACCCACCAGCACGCCCTCGCGGTGACCCATTTCCTTGCCTACGGCAAAGGCGTCGTCGTTGTCCACAGGGATGATCTCGTCGTAGATATTGGTGTCCAGTACGTCAGGGACGAAGCCCGCGCCGATGCCCTGAATCTTGTGGGAGCCGGCGATGCCGGTGGACAGCACGGCGGAGGTCTTGGGCTCCACGGCGACTACCTTGACGGCGGGATTCTTTTCCTTCAGGAACTTACCGGTGCCGGTGATGGTACCGCCGGTGCCCACGCCGGCCACGAAAAAGTCCACCTTGCCGTCAGTGTCGGCCCAGATCTCCGGGCCGGTGGTCTCGTAGTGGGCCTTGGGGTTGGCGGGATTGACGAACTGGCCTGCCACGAAGCTGTTGGGGATCTCCTTGGCCAGCTCGTCGGCCTTGGCAATGGCACCCTTCATGCCCTTGGCACCCTCGGTGAGCACCAGCTCGGCGCCGTAAGCCTTCATCAGCTGGCGGCGCTCCACGGACATGGTCTCGGGCATAACGATGATGATGCGGTAGCCCCGGGCGGCGGCCACGGAGGCCAGGCCGATACCGGTGTTGCCGGAGGTGGGTTCAATGATGACGCTGCCAGGCTTCAGAAGCCCCTTGGCCTCGGCGTCGTCGATCATGGCCTTGGCAATACGGTCCTTGACGCTGCCGGCAGGGTTGAAGTACTCCAGCTTGGCGACGATCTTCGCCTTGAGGTCATGGGCCTTTTCGATATGGGTCAGCTCCAGCAGGGGAGTCTTGCCGATCAGCTGGTCAGCGGAAGTGTAGATGTTAGACATAGTGTTTATCTCCTTTATCGTTTATAGTCAGATGTTGTTGTGTGGAATGAAGGGAAAAGGAGTCAACATCGTCCGGTCAGGAGAACAAGAGTGCGGGTCATGTGATCGCCTCATTTCTGAAATACAACTACCAACTCGGTAGGTTGGTACAGTTATAACACGGCGGCGCGGATTTGTCAACCCTGTTTTTGAAAAAATCCGGTAAGCGAATGTGACAATATTGAAAGAGTAAGAGGGCTTGCGGGACAGAGGCGAGGGAGGGTATAATGAAGAGCGTAAAGGATGTGAGCGTATGTACCGTATATTTATTGTGGAGGACGACAGGACCATCGCCCAGGCGGTGGCGCATCTGGCGGAGAGCTGGGGACTGGAGGTCCGGTGCGCACGGGACTTTCGGGCGGTGACGGTGGAGGCGGCGGAGTTTCAGCCGCACCTCATCATACTGGATATCGCCCTGCCGTGCTTTGACGGCTATCACTGGTGCCGGGAGCTGCGGAAGCAGACCAGTGCGCCCATCCTGTTTTTGTCCTCGGCCGGTGATAACATGAACGTCATCATGGCCATGAACTTCGGCGCGGACGATTTTATCGCCAAGCCCTTTGACGGCGGTGTTCTGATGGCTAAGGTACAGGCCATGCTGCGGCGCAGCTATGACATGGCGGCGCCGGCGGTGCTGCGGGAGAGGCGGGGCGCGCAGCTGTCCGCCGATGACCAGAAGCTGACCTATCAGGGGCAGACGGTGGAGCTGACCAAGAATGAGTACCGTATTTTGTCCTGCCTGATGGAGAGCGCCGGGAAGGTGGTCAGCCGGGAGAAGCTGATGCAGCGGCTGTGGGAGACGGACAGCTTTGTGGACGAGAACACACTGACCGTCAATGTGAACCGCCTGCGGCGGAAACTGGCAGGCGTGGGACTTGTGGACTTTATCGCCACCCGGCATGGGGTGGGGTACATCGTGGAGTGAGAGATATGGAGCTGCTCAAAGCATATCTGAAGGAGCGCCGGCTGACGCTGGCGGCATTTCTGCTGTTTGTCGGGGTGTTTGCCGTGTCCTTTGCCTTGTACGGCCTGCCGCTGGCGGCGGTGGGCTATCCGGCAGGGCTGTGCGTCCTGCTGGGGGCGTGCCTTGCGGCGTGGGATTACGGCCGCGCGGCACGGCGGCACAAGGCGCTGAAACGTCTGCAGGAGGCGGGCGAGGCGGTGCTGCTGGACCTGCCGGCCATGACCACCGTGGAGGGGACGGACTGCGCCGCCGTGGTGGAAACGCTGCGGCGGGAGCTGCGCCGGCAGGAGACGGCGCGCGCCGCCCGGTGGGAGGATATGACGGCCTATTACACCGCATGGGTGCACCAGATCAAGACGCCCATCGCCGCCATGCGCCTGACCCTGCAGGGTGAGGACACCCCGGCCGCCCGGCGGCTGATGACGGAGCTGGGCCGGGTGGAGCAGTACGTGGACATGGCGCTGACCTATCTGCGGTTGGAGGAGGGCGGCAGCGACTACGTGATACGAACGTGCGCCGTGGATGATGTGGTGCGCGCCGCTGTGCGGCGGTTTGCCGGGGAGTTCATTGACCGGCGCATCGCGCTGGACTACACGCCGGTGGAATGGGAGACGGTGACGGACGGCAAGTGGCTGACCTTTGTGGTGGAGCAGCTGCTGAGCAATGCCCTGAAGTACACCGGGCAGGACGGGACCATCCGGATCTACCGGGAGGGAGACGATCTGTGCATCCGGGACAGCGGCATGGGCATCGCGCCGGAGGATCTGCCCCGGGTATTTGACATGGGCTATACCGGGCAGAACGGGCGGCTGGACCGCCGGTCCAGCGGCATCGGACTGTACCTGTGCCGGCGGATATGCCGCAATCTGCGGCATGAGATACGGATCGAGTCCGTGCCCGGCGTGGGCACCACGGTGAGGCTGACGCTGGGCCGCGGCGATTTCCTGCCGGAGTGAAAGGTGACAGAGTTGTTCGTTTTTGGTAAGGCAAAGCGATGGATTGGGGGAAGGACCCGGACTATAATGGCCTTGTAAGATAAAGGAGGTCATACTATGAGTATTTTGGAAGTCAGCGGGCTGCGGAAGGTATACACCTCGCGGCTGGGCGGCAGCCGTGTAGAGGCGCTGCGGAACGTCAGCTTCACCGTGGAGCAGGGCGAGTATGTCGCTATCATGGGTGAGTCCGGCAGCGGCAAGACCACGCTGCTGAACATTCTGGCGGCGCTGGACGAGCCCACGGCGGGTACCGTGCGGCTGGACGGCCATGAGCTGGGCAAGATACGGGAGAGGGACGCGGCGGCCTTCCGCCGTGACAACCTGGGCTTTGTGTTCCAGGAGTTCAATCTGCTGGATACGTTCACACTGGAGGACAACATCTATCTGCCGCTGGTGCTGATGGGAATGTCCTACGAGGATATGCGGGCGCGGCTGCTGCCTGTCGCCCGGGAGCTGGGACTGACGGAGCTTTTGAAGAAGTATCCCTATGAGGTCTCCGGCGGGCAGAAGCAGCGGGCGGCGGTGGCCCGGGCCATCATCACCGAGCCAAAGCTGCTGCTGGCGGATGAGCCCACCGGCGCACTGGACAGCGGCTCCACCGACGAGCTGCTGCGGCTGTTCGCCGCCATCAACCGGGCAGGGCAGACCATACTGATGGTGACACACTCCGTGAAGGCCGCCAGCCGGGCGGGCAGGGTGCTGTTCATCAAGGACGGCCAGGTGTTCCACCAGCTGTACCGGGGCGAGGACGACGACACCCGGTTCTATCAGCGCATCTCCGACACGCTGACCATGCTGCAGTCGGGCGGTGAACCGGCATGAGGGAAAAGACATTATACGCCCGGCTGGCCTGGACGGGCATGAGAAAAAACAGGCGGCTGTACCTGCCGTATCTGCTGAGCTGCGCCGGGATGGTGCTGATGTTCTACATCCTGATGGGGCTGTCCGGCTCGCCGGTGCTGGAGCACATGTCCGGCGGCGGCAGCAGCGCCATCATACTGCGGCTGGGCACGGTGGTCATCGCCGTGTTTGCGCTGATATTTTTGTTCTATACCCACTCGTTTCTCATTCGCCGCCGGGAGAGGGAGTTTGGCCTGTACAACGTGCTGGGTATGGGCAAGGGCAACATCGCCCGCATTCTGTTGTGGGAGACGGTCATCACCTATGGCCTGACCACGGGGACGGGACTGCTTCTGGGCGTGGTACTGTATAAGCTGGCGGAGCTGGGTATGGTGCGGCTTTTGCAGGTGCCCGTGACCTATACCCTGACGGTGTCCGTATCGTCTCTGCTGGCTGCGGCGGCGTTGTTTGCGGTCATCCACACGCTGATCCTGCTGAACAGCCTGCGGCAGCTGCACGCTGTCAGCGCCGTGGCGCTGCTGCGCAGCGAGAGCGTGGGCGAAAAGCCGCCCCGTGCCCAGTGGGTGCTGACGGCGGCGGGCGTGGTGCTGCTGGGTGTCGCTTACGCGCTGGCATTGTCCATCAAGGAACCGCTGGCGGCGCTGCTGTGGTTCTTTGCGGCGGTCATCATGGTGATACTGGCCACCTATCTGCTGTTTATCAGCGGGTCGGTGACGCTGTGCCGCGGCTTGCAAAGGAACAAAAAATACTACTACCGTTCCCAGCACTTCGTGTCCGTGTCCTCCATGGCCTACCGCATGAAGCGCAACGGCGCGGGGCTGGCTTCGGTGTGCATTCTGGCCACCATGGTGCTGGTGATGATCTCGTCCACCACCTGCCTGTATGTGGGGCAGGAGGACGCGGTGAATGCCCGGTATCCCCGCGACATGGACGTGGCGGTATACGGCAGAAGCGATCATCCGCTGGACGAGGCGGAGGCGGAGCAGCTGCGTCAGGGTGTGGAGAGCACCGTTTTCAACTTCGGCGGGCAGACCAGTAATGTGGCGACATACCGTGAGATCAGCGTCAGCGGTCTGCCGGACGGCGGGGATCTGCGGTTGGGCACCGCCGGTGCGTCCGCAGCGGACAGCACCCGTGTGACGCAGCTGCATTTCCTGCCGCTGGAGGATTACAACGCCGCCACGGGGCAGAGCCTGACGCTGAACGACGGGCAGGTGTATGTGGCGGCTCTGCGGACGGATTTCCCGTACGACACCCTGACCGTCGACGGGGAATGGACGTTCCGGGTCATGGATCGGGACATTCCGCTGCTGAGCGGCCCCTTCACGGCGGATATCACCCCGACCCTGATGGTGGTCATGCCGCACTTCACACAGTTCGTGCAGGAGCTGGAGGACGGACTGAGCGAGAAATACGGGTGGTATCTCACGGCCACGTGGCATTACGCCTTCGACACCGATCTGCCGGAAAACCAGCAGGGAAACATCGATGGCGCAACGCCCAATCTGGAGGACGCGCTGAACGGTTATCTGGCGGGCGTCAGCAGTGACTGGGGCGTGGGCGTCAGCGTGGAGTCCAAGGCCGCCAACCGGGCAGACTTCTACGGCATGTACGGCGGATTGTTCTTCCTGGGCATCATGCTGAGTATCGTGTTTATCTTCGCGGCGGTGGCTATCCTTTACTATAAGCAGCTCTCCGAGGGCTATGAGGATCAGTCCCGCTTTGACATCATGCAGAAGGTGGGCATGACCAAGGTGGACATCCGCCGCAGCATCAACAGCCAGCTGCTGACGGTGTTCTATCTGCCGCTGGTGCTGGCGGGCGTGCACCTGTGCTTCGCCTTCCCGTTCATCCACAAGCTGCTGATCCTGTTCAATCTGGACAACCGGGGGCTGCTGATCGGCACAACGGCGGTGAGCTTTGCGGTGTTCGCGGTGCTGTATGCCATCGTGTACAAGCTGACGGGGAATACCTACTACCGCATCGTGGCGGAGGATACAGAAAAAGAATAGAACGAAAGAGACGGCGAGAGCCGTCTCTTTTCTGCATTTTTAGGCAAAAAACGGGTTTTGTGTGGACAAATCATGGCGGCTTTCTGTATAATACATACTGATACATTATTGTTTGCAACAGTTTTATATACAGCGCGGCGTGCCGCGCGTAAGGAGGCAGTATGCGTAATATCTGGACGGTATTCAAAACCGATATACGGACGCTGAGCAAGTGCTTTTTCGCCTGCGTGGTGGTGGTCGCCATCGCCCTGCTGCCCAGCCTGTACGCCTGGCTGAATATCTACTCCAACTGGGACCCCTACGGCAACACCGGGGGGATATCCATCGCGGTGGCGTCGCTGGACGAGGGCTATACCAATGAGGACGGCACCTACGAGAACAAGGGCGACGACGTGGTGGCCGACCTGCGGGAGGCTACGTCCATCAACTGGGTCATCGTGGACACCGAGGAGGAGGCCAAGGGCGGCGTGGAGTCCGGGGACTACTACGCGGCGGTGGTCATCGACAAGCAGTTCAGCCGGAATATGTTTCGGATGCTGACGGACTGGACCGGTAAGCCGGCCATCACCTACTACGAAAACGCCAAGAAGAACGCCGTGGCCACCAAGATCACCGACACAGCGGTGGAGACGCTGAAGCGCTCCATCAGTGAAAACTATCTGGAGGTGGTCATCGACGGCATCATGGAGCAGAGCAATCTGCTGGCGGCGGACCTGACCGCCGACGATCCGGAGGCCGCTGTGAAGGGCGTGCTGTACCAGGCCCAGGACCTGCTGCACGCCTGCGGGCGGATGATGGATGCCTTTGAGGCGGCGGGCGGCAGCGGCGTGTCGGAGAGCAGCGCGGCGGCGCTGGAGGCGGCCGTGGCCAATATCAACAAGAACCTGCCGGACGGCGCACAGCTGCAGCAGACGGCGGCGGAGATACAGATGCGGCTGAACACGGCCCTGGCCCGGGTGGAACGGGCGCTGGATCGGCTGAACAGCGCCATTGAGAATGCGCCGGACCAGGAGGAGACGCAGCAGAAGCTGCTGGATGCAGCGGATACCATGGACAAGACCGCCGACGCGCTGGAAACGTGGGCGGCGGGGCTGGAGGACTCCGGCACGGAGGCGGGCAAGACCCAGGCGGAGGCGGCGCGGCAAACGGCGGCGGAGTGCCGCAAGACAGCAAAGCAGCTGCGGGCGCTGGCGGAGAGTCCGGATTCTGCCGACCTGCTGGCGGACTGCGACGCGTTGGTGAAGTCCATCCGGACGATGGTGGATAAGATCCCCGTGACTTCAAAGGCGCTGCAAAAGGAGCTGGACACCGTGGCCGGTCAGGTGGCGGACACCATGGAGGGCATGGCTGCGCTGGCTGGAGATGCCAAGGTCATGAAGACCGCGCTGGCGGAGACCGCTGACGCTGTGGGCGACACCATGGCGCTGCTGCGGCCGGCTACGGAGAAGCTGCTGACCTCGCTGGAGAGCACCATAGACGACCTGGAGGGGCTGACCACAGACGAATACATGGATACGCTGGTGGATATCCTGGGCGGCGACCCGGCGGTGTACGGCCAGTATTTCCCGGAAATGGTGCAGACCAGCGTGAATGCGGTGTATCCCATCGCCAACTACGGCTCGGCCATGACGCCGTTCTACACGGTGCTGGCCATCTGGGTGGGCGGCGTGATATTGTCGTCCCTCATCAAGATACACGCCCGGACGGAGGGCCTGATCGACCCGAAGCCGGCGGAGCTGTACTTCGGGCGGTACCTGTTCTTTTTCGTGCTGAGCCAGATACAGGCGGCGGTCATCGTTACCGGCGACCTGTACATACTGAAGGTGCAGTGCCTGCACCCGGGGATGCTGTATCTCACGGGCGCGCTGACGGCCTTTACCTTCAGCCTGCTGATCTATTCGCTGGCGCTGTCCTTCGGCGATGTGGGCAAGGCCATCGTGGTGGTCATCATGGTCATGCAGATCGCAGGCTCCTCCGGCACGTTCCCCATCGAACTGCTGCCGGCCATCTATCAGAAGATCTATCGCTTCTTCCCCTTCCCCTATGCCATCGACGCTATGCGCGAGTGCATCTGCGGGATGTACGGGAATTACTACTGGCAGCAGATCGGCTTCCTGCTGCTGTTCGCCGCGGCGGCGCTGCTGATCGGCCTGCTGGTGCGGCGGCCCTTCATGGGACTGAACCACTTTATGGAGGAGAAGCTGGAGGAGACGGAGCTGCTGTGAAAGGAGGTGTTGACCGATGACAAAAGAACGGGACTATCAGGAGTTGTATGACCGCCTGCTGGAGGAGGTCAGCACCCTGCACCGGAACAACCGGCGGCGGATACGCGTCGGTATGCGGATGCTGCTGGCGGTGACGCTGGGTCTGATGCTGCTGATGTTTCTGGCGGAGGGGAACAAGGTGTTCACCCTGATGCTGTGGATACTGTCCATGTTCGCAGTGGCGGCATATCTGATCGCCGTGGAGTACGCGGACTATGAGTTGCAAAAGAAGCTGGAGAACATCACCCAGATGGAGCAGAAGAGCCTGGGCACACTGCTGGAGCTGCCGGAGCTGCCCAAGGTGCCACGGATGGGTCTGCTGCTGCGCCACGGCACCCGGGAGGAACAGGAGACGCCGGAGACGGAGGCAACGGCGGCGGAAGCGGCACCTGCGCCAGAGGAGACGCCGGCGGCAGAGGAGATATCCCCGGCACCTGCGGAGGAGACGCCGGTCACAAAGGCACCGGCAGCGCCGGAGCCGGAGGCATATTCCGTGGACGAGATACTGCGGGAGGTGCACGGCGGAGCGCCGCAGGCAGACAGCGCGCCGACGCCTGCCGCGCCGGTATACAGCGGCGCGCGGGTGCTGGAACGGCTGCTGGACGACCCGGAGAAGCTGGCGTCCGATCTGGACGCGCTGACCCGGGCGATACAGGGGCTGTCCGATGACCTGCGGCGCGGTGCGGCGGAGAGCCGGGAAGGGCAGGTGGACCGATGAAGAACATCTGGAATATCTTTCGCGCCGACTGGCGGCGGCTGACGGCCAGTGTGGTGGCGGTGGTGGTGCTGCTGGGATTGTGCCTGGTGCCGTGCCTGTACGCCTGGTTCAACATCCTGTCCAATTGGGACCCCTACGGCACGGCGTCCACCAGCCGCATCAGCGTGGCGGTGGCCAGCGAGGACGCGGGCTGCGAGGTGCTGGGTCTGGAGGTGAACATCGGCGCGCTGGTGCTGCAGGGACTGGAGAGCAACGACCAGATGGGCTGGGTGTTCGTGGACAGCCGGGCGGAGGCCCTGGACGGGGTGGAGTCCGGCGACTACTACGCGGCGTTGATCGTGCCGGAGGAATTTACCGAGGATTTTGTGAGCATCCTGTCCGGCGACCTGCGCCACCCGCAGATACAGTATTACGAGAACGAGAAGAAGAACGCCATCGCCCCCAAGATCACCAGCAAGGCCAAGACCGCCGTGCAGGAGCAGATCAACACCACGGTCATCGGCAAGGCTGCTGAGGCGCTGACCACGGCGGGTTCCGTGTTCAAGGCCATGGGGCTGGATTCGGAGGCGCTGGCGGACGGCATTATGGACAAGCTGACCGGTGCGCGGCAGGAGATGGCGCAGCTGCAGCAGGTGCTGCTGTCGCTGAAGGACGTGATGAACGGGGCGGACGGGCTGCTGACCGCGGCGTCCGTGACCATCGCGGACGCACGAGGAACGGTGGAGGACGCTGATGCGGCGGCGGGCAGCACGGTGCAGCTTATCAGCACGGGCCTGAGCGCGGCGGACACGGCGTACAGCGACCTGCTGACGGTGCTGAACAACACGGATAAGGTACTGGGCGACATCGAGGATGCCCTGCGGAGTATGGATACCTCTGCCGCCGACGAAGCGCTGAAGGCGGACCTGCACCGGAAGATCCAGGCGGCCATCGACGCGCTGGAGGACCAGCTGGCGGCCGCTGAGGACGAGGCCGTGAAGGCGCAGCTGGAGACGGCTATCGCCGATCTGAAGGCGCTGGACGCGCTGGTGGATACGCTGGAGCCGTCGGCCCTGCAGGGACCGGTGCTGGATATGCTGCATCAGGTGCGGCAGGAGCTGCTGGCTGCGGCGGTGCAGACCAATAAGGAGGTCAACGAATACCTGCACACCACCGGGGCCCAGGCCCAGACCACGCTGCGGTCCGTCCAGCAGCTGCTGGGGGCTGTGGGCGGCAGCCTGGGCGAGGTGTCCGGCACGCTGGACAGCTATGCCGATGCCATGACCACCGTACAGCCTACGCTGGACGCGGGTATCACCCTGGCCAACACAGTGGAGACGTATCTGGCGGACATCGAGGACGATGTGCGCCGGGTAACGGAGAGCGAAGCCTTCAAGCGCTTTACGGAGCTGATGGAGAGCAGCGATGCCGAAAGCATGGCCGACTACCTCAGCTCGCCGGTGCAGCTGAACACGGAGATCATTTATGAGATCAAGGACTACGGCGCGGCCATGTCGCCCTACTACGTCATGCTGGCGCTGTTTGTGGGCAGCCTGCTGACCGCCGTGATGCTGAAGGTGCCGGTGACCCAGCCGGAGTTTGCCGGGTGCCGGGCCGTGGAGCGGTATTTCGGGCGGTTTCTCACCTTCGTCCTGATGGCCATGGCCCAGGCGCTGGTGACGGCCTTCGGCTGCCTGTACTTTGTGGGGATGGAGACGGCGGAGCCGGCGCTGTTCGTGCTGGCCTGCTGCCTGTGCTCGCTGAACTTCGCCAGTATGAACTACGCGCTGGTGTACGCTCTGGACAACGTGGGCATGGCGTTGTCGGTCGTTATCATGGTCATTCAGGTGGCCGGATCCGGCGGCTCATACCCGGTACACGTGCTGCCGCAGCTGTTCCAGACACTGTATCCCTTCATGCCCTTCCACTACGGCATGGATATGATCCGGGAGACGGTGGGCGGTATGTACGGCGACACATACCTGCGCTGCGCGCTGGTGCTGCTGGGAATGTGCGCGCTGTTCACGGTGTTCGGCCTGCTGGTATATTACCCGGCCCGAAGACTGAACGCGGCTATCGCTGCCAGCAAGGAAAAGTCCGGTATCATGTAAACAGAGAGTGCCCCCCGCAGGCCCATGGGCCTGGGGGGGCACTTATACTGTCGAAGCCATGAAAAAAAGTTATGCCCCCTTGCTTTTTGCCGTTTAAGGCAAAAAAGCGGGGACGTTTTTGTGCAGGGTGGAGAAAAGTTCGCACGGCGAGAATTTCCCCTCTTTTGCTGTTGCAAGGCGGGCGGGCCTATGGTACAGTACGGGTGGAGTGTTAGAAAATTAACAGGCTAAGCGACACGGCGTTCAACACGTTTTAGGAGGAGAGAGCATGAGATCGGAACAGGAGAAAACGGTGGCCATCGTCCGGGCCCATGACTGCGACAGCGCGAAGCTCATCGCCATTTTGCAGGAGATACAGTCGTCGGAGAACTACCTGAGCCAAGAGAATATGGAACTGGTGGCGGATATGCTGCACATCAGCGTCTCACGGGTGTACAGCGTGGCCACGTTTTATGAGAATTTCTCGCTGGAACCCAAAGGAAAGCACATCATCAAGGTGTGTGACGGCACGGCCTGTCATGTGCGGAAGTCCGGCCCCATCTATGATGCGCTGTATGAGTATCTGGGGCTGGAGGGTAAGCGCAAGACCAGCGCCGACGCCATGTTTACATTGGAGACGGTGGCCTGCCTGGGCGCCTGCGGTCTGGCACCGGTGATGACGGTTGACGGCGAGGTGTACGCCAAGATGACGCCGGAGACGGCGCTGGCGGAGTTGGAGGCCATTCGCGGAAAGGAGGCGGCGGAATGAGCAAGCTGACACGGGAGGGCTTCCGCGCCATGCACGAACAGGCGGTGGAGGCGCTGGAACGGAGCAGATCATCCCTGAACGTGCTGATCTGTGCCGGTACGGGCTGTATCGCCAGCGGGTCCATGAAGGTGTATGAGAACCTGCGGGAGGAGTGTGCCCAGCGGGGACTGCAGGTGTATGTGGGCCTGACCCACCACGGTGACGCGGAGAAGAGCCTGCACATCAAGATGAGTGGCTGCCACGGCTTCTGCGAGATGGGACCGCTGGTGCATATCGAGCCGCTGGGTGTGATGTATGTCCGCGTGAAGCCGGAGGATTGCCGCGAGATCGTGGAGAGAACGCTGCTGGGCGGCGAGGTCATCGAACGGCTGACCTATCACCAGGACGGCGTGTCCTATCCCCGGCAGGAGGATATCCCCTTTTACAAGAAGCAGCACCGGGTGGTGCTGGCCAGCTGCGGCGCCAGTGACGCGGAAAATCTGGAGGAATACATTGCCAAGGGCGGGTACATCGCCTTTGAAAAGGCGCTGTTCGACATGGATGGCGCGGCGATCTGCAGGGAGATCTCCGACTCCGGTCTGCGGGGCCGGGGCGGCGGCGGGTTCCCCGCCGGACGTAAGTGGGAAAGCGTGCGCCGGCACATAGAGGAACCGGTGAAGTACATCGTCTGCAACGGCGACGAGGGCGACCCGGGCGCTTTCATGGACCGCTCCATCATGGAGGGCAACCCCCATTCCGTGCTGGAGGGCATGATGATCGCCGGCGCAGCCACCGGGGCCACGGAGGGCTATATCTACGTCCGCGCCGAGTATCCGCTGGCGGTGAAGCGTTTGCAGGTGGCCATCGACAAGGCTGCGGCGGCCGGACTGCTGGGCGACGACATCATGGGCAGCGGGTTCAGCTTCCATATCCACATCAACCGCGGCGCCGGCGCCTTCGTCTGCGGTGAGGGCAGCGCGTTGACGGCCTCTATCGAGGGTAAGCGGGGTATGCCTCGGGTAAAGCCGCCCCGGACGGTAGACCAGGGACTGTGGGGAAAGCCCACGGTGCTGAACAATGTGGAGACGTTCGCCAACGTGCCGAACATCATCAACAAGGGCGCGGCGTGGTACCGGGGCATCGGCACCGAGGGCAGCGCCGGCACCAAGACCTTCGCCCTGACGGGCAACGTGGTGAACACAGGACTGGTGGAGGTGCCTATGGGCGCCACCCTGCGGGAGATCATCTTCGACATCGGCGGCGGCATACCGAACGGAAAGAAGTTCAAGGCCGTGCAGATCGGCGGGCCTTCCGGCGGATGTCTGACCGAGGAGCATCTGGACTACCCTATGGACTTCGACTCGCTGAAGAAGCTGGGGGCCATTATCGGCTCCGGCGGCCTGGTGGTCATGGACGAGGACACCTGCATGGTGGAGGTGGCACGGTTCTTTATGCACTTTACCCAGAACGAGAGCTGCGGTAAGTGCACCCCCTGCCGGGAGGGCACAAAGCGTATGCTGGAGACGCTGGAGCGCATCATCAATAACGAGGGGAGTCTGGCCGATCTGGATCTGCTGGAGTCTCTTAGCGATACCATCACGGACACGGCCCTGTGCGGCCTGGGGCAGACGGCCTGCAAGCCGGTGATGTCCACCCTGCGGAACTTCCGGCAGGATTATCTGCGCCATGTGGTGGATCACCACTGTCCCATCTGCAACGGGCGCAAACGCCGGTTGGAGATCAAACCGGAGCTGTGCAAGGGCTGCGGCAAGTGCGCGCGGAACTGTCCCATGGAGGCCATCTCCGGGCAGCCCCGTATGCCCTACGTCATTGACAACGAGAAGTGCATCCACTGCGGCGCTTGCTGGGGCGCGTGCCCCTTCGGCGCGATCGACGCCATTGAGGAGGAGTGAGCCATGGCAAAGGGAATTATGGTCATCGACGGGCAGCGGGTGCCCTTTGACGGCGAGCGCAACGTGCTGGCGGTCATCCGCAAGGCGGGTATCGACATCCCCACGTTCTGCTATTACTCCGACCTGTCCGTTCACGGCGCGTGCCGTATGTGCATCGTGGAGGACGTAAAGACCGGGAAGATCGACGCCTCCTGCTCCATGGAGCCCCGGGACGGCATGGAGATCAGGACCAACACCGCCCGGCTGCTGAGGCACCGGCGGATGATACTGGAGCTGCTGCTGGCGGCCCATGACTGCTCCTGCACTACCTGTGCCAAAAGCGGCAACTGCCGATTGCAGGAGCTGGCCCAGCGCTTTGGCGTGCGGCATATCCGTTTCCCCAACAATAAGCCCCGGTACGAGAAGGATTACACCAGCTACGCGGTGTTCCGGGACCCCAACAAGTGCATCCTGTGCGGCGACTGCGTGCGGGTGTGCGAGGAGCTGCAGGGACAGGGCATTCTGAACTTTGCCTTCCGGGGCAGCGAGCTGCAGGTGATGCCGGCCTTTGACAAAAAGCTGGGCGAGACGAAGTGCGTGGGCTGCGGCCAGTGCGCCGCCGTGTGCACCACCGGCGCTATCACCGTTAACGATCAGATCGGCACCGCGTGGGCGGCCATCCACGACCCGAAGAAGCGTGTGGTGGTGCAGATCGCGCCGGCCGTCCGTGTGGCGGTGGGTGAGGCCTTTGGCATCCCGGCAGGCGTGAACGTCATTGACAAGATGACCACGGCGCTGAAGCTCATGGGTGTGGACGAGGTGTACGACACCAACTTCGGCGCGGATATGACCACCATACTGGAGGCGGAGGAGTTTTTGCAGCGGCTGAAAAACGGCGGGCCGTTCCCCATGTTCACCAGCTGCTGTCCCGCCTGGGTGCGGTATCTGGAGTTCAACGCCCCTAAGTATCTGAAGCATATCTCCACCTGCAAATCGCCCATGGAGATGTTCGCGGCGGTCATCCGTGACAAATACGCCGAAAAAGACGCCGCCGACGGGCGGACTACCTACAACATCGCCATTATGCCCTGCACTGCCAAGAAGATGGAGGCGGCGCGGCCGGAGTTCGTCCATAACGGTCGGCCGGATGTGGATCTGGTGCTGACTACCCGGGAGCTGGTGGACATGATGCGTGAGACGGGCGTGCAGCTGGACGAGCTGGAGCTGGAGTCCCCGGACCTGCCCTTCGGTTTGGGCAGCGGCGCGGCGGTGATTTACGGCGTCACCGGCGGTGTGGCCGAGGCGGTGGTGCGTCACTGCCTGCCGGACAAGAGCAAGAATGCGCTGCGGGCCGTCCGTGTCACCGATCTGCGGGGAGATGGATCCATCCGCCATGTGGAGCTGAACGTGGACGGGCATGAGCTGCGTATCGCCGTGGTCAACGGGCTGATCCACGCCAAGGAGCTGATCGCGGATATCGAAGCGGGCAAGTGCTTCTACCACCTGATAGAGGTCATGACCTGTCAGGGCGGCTGCGTGGGCGGCGCGGGACAGCCCTACGGGCTGAGCAACGTGAAGAAGAAGCGGGGCGAGGGACTGTATGCCGCCGATGCCTCCGCTATGTTCAAGCGGGCGGAGAAAAACCCCATCGTCACGTCTTTACTCAGGGAGTACGGCGAGGAAAAGTGTCACGCGCTGCTGCACGTGCACTACGGAGAATAAAAAAACGGCCCCCGGCTCACACCGGGGGCTGCGGGTAAAGAAAGAGCATGGCCCCGCCGGGGCCATGCTCTTAGCTTGCCTTTTTATCCAGAATATACACGGTGACGTTTCGGCGGCCCCAGGAGTAGCAGTCCGCCTTGGTGGGGAACCACAGGTCCACGATGTTGCCCTTGACGGCGCCGCCGCAGTCCAGGGCGGTGCCCATGCCGTAGACACGGCGGCCGTTGGTGGTCTGGATGAACATTTTGGTGTAGTAGGGGATCACCTTGGGGTCTACGGCCACGGTGCCCACGCCCACCGCGGCACCCACCGCCGTGGTCCAGGCCGCGCCGCCGTCGCCGCCGCTGTAGTAGGCGGTGGAGGAGCAGAGCATCACCTTGTTATAGGTCATGGTGTCGCCGGAGGCGAACAGCAGGTAGCCGCCCTCGCCCACCTCGTTGGGGAAGTCTTTTTCGATGGTGTCGCCCTCCTCCACCTCGTAGACGCGGGTGCCGTAGCGCACCAGCTCCGCGTGTGAGGTGTCGTGGCTGGCACCGATATACTTGGTGGATACTACCTCACCGCTGACCACAGTGTCCTCATACGTCTCCACGATCTGGCCGGGGATACCCTTGCGGATGATCTCCTCGGTGCCCTTGTCCATCAGGGGATCCGGCGAGCGAAGGATCTTGTAGTCCGTCTCCACAGTGACATAGTGCTGGTAGGTCAGCGTATCGCTGATGCGGATGGCGGGGTCCTCGCCGGCGACATTCAGCTCCACCATCTCGTCCTCACCCAGACGGATGCCGCTGCGCCGCAGCAGGGAGGACAGGCGCTCGGCCTCGGTGGTGAGGGTGTGTGTGTCGTCGCCGTGGGTGATGGTGACGGTGCGGCCCGGCTCCAGCAGCAGCTGCATGGACTTGTCGCCCAGGCTGCGGCGCAGCAGCAGATCGTCATAGGTGCGCTCCTCGCTGCGCTCGTCCAGTACGTGGGGACCGTCGCCGTCCACCACGATGCAGATGGCGTCCATGGTGCGTACCGGCTCCGCCATAACGGCGGCGGCGAAGATCACCGCCGTGACGGCGATCATGGTGATGGCGCGGATAGAGGGATGATCGCGCATGATGTGGTGCACCTCCCGCAGGGCCGGGGAACGCAGGGCGTCACGGCAGCCGGTCACCAGCCGTCCGCAGCAGAAGGCGTGCCAGTTGGCCCTGACGTCGGAAGCGATGGCGTCCCAGGTCCAGGCAAAGCAGTGGCCCACTGCGCGCACGGCGCGGATCAGGGCCCGAGCCACGATGTAGGGCACATCGTGGATTGCCTGGCACACCGTGGCCGGCGTGATGCGGCGCCGCGGCTTTTTCGGCTGCAAGCGCTTCGGTTGTGTGACGACTGTTTGTTCCATAGTACCTCGCAGTATAGCCGCCCCGGGAGGTGTTCAAACAGGGCGGACAATAAAAATTGAAACAATTTGTAACTTTTGTTACCGATTAGCAATACCCGTGGAGTATAGCACTATCTTCCAATTTTGTCAAGTTTTAGGGGACGCGGCACGGAGAAAGACAAACTTTTTCCGGCTTTTCGTTGCGCGGGTGGGGAAAAGGTGGTACAATGGCGGCAATATGCAGTGAAGGAGAAACACGATGGATCTGTGCGATCGGAACGATATACAGGCACTGCTGGCGCGGCACGGCTTTCACTTTGCCAGGGCGCTGGGACAGAACTTTCTCATCCGGGGTGACGTGGCGGAGGATATCGCCGCGGCGGGCTGCGTTCCCGGCTGCGGCGTGCTGGAGGTAGGCCCCGGCATCGGCGCACTGACGGTGCAGCTGGCCCGGCGGGTGGAAAAGGTGGTTTCGGTGGAGCTGGACAAGCGCCTGCCGCCGGTGCTGGCGGAGACTATGGCGGACTATGACAACTTCACCCTGATCGAGGGCGACGTGATGGCGCTGGACCTGGCGGCGGTGACGGCGGAGAAGTTTCCGGGCCTGCCGGTGGTGCTGTGCGCCAACCTGCCCTACAACATCACCACACCGTTTCTCACGGCCTGTGTCCGGGCCGGGTGTTTCCGGCAGCTGACGGTGCTCATTCAAAAAGAGGTAGCCCTGCGGATCTGCGCGAAGCCGGGCACGGCGGATTACGGCGCGTTTTCCCTGCTGATGCAGTACTACACCGTGCCGGAACTGCTGTTCGAGGTGCCCAACAGCTGCTTCATGCCGCCGCCCAAGGTGACATCCGCCGTGGTGCGCTGCGTTACAAGAAAGGCCCCGCCGGTACAGGTGCGGAGCGAGGAGGCCTTCTGGCGGACGGTGCGCGCGGGCTTTGCCCTGCGGCGCAAGACACTGGTGAACAGCCTGCAGACCGGCTGGCAGCTGCCTAAGGAGCAGCTGGCGGCCATCGTCGCCGGCTGCGGCCTGTCCCCCACCGTGCGGGGCGAGGCCCTGGGCCTGGAGGAATACGCGAGGCTGTCCGATGCGCTGCTGGCGGCAGCGGGTGAATAAAAAGCTTCCCGGCATTTGCCGGGAAGCTTTTTATTCGCCTTTTTCTATCTTTGCCTCCGTCTCCCGCCGGATGGCGGCGCGAAGCGCCGTGAGGTACGGGGAGAATGCCACGTGTTCGTCGGCGTAGGTCAGGTTCAGGTCGTACTCCCGGGGCAGCCAGGAGGAGATGGGGGACTCGTTGTGGGCGATGACGGCCTCCAGCTTGTCCAGCGCCTTATAGAGCTTGGCCTCCGGCGTCTCCAGCGCGTCCATCTCCGCGTACAGGGCGGCCATCTCCGCACGGTAAGGCTGGGGCAGCGTCTCTACCCATTGGATCAGGAGGGCGTCCTCCTTCGCTGTGTCGGCGTCGGTCTTGAGAAAGCTGGGGATGTCGCCGGTAAAGCACTCGCCCAGGTCGTGGATCAGGCACATTTTAATGACCTTGTCCATATCCGTCTCCGGGAACTCATCCCGGAGGAAGAAAGCCGCCAGCGCCAGCCGCCAGCTGTGGTCGGCCACGCTCTCGTGGCGGTTTCCGGGCGTCCAGCAGTGGCGGGTGGTGTCCTTCAGACGGTTGGCGGTGTGCAGGACGGAGAGCAGCTCTTCAGGCTTCATGGCGGGGCCTCCTTGCGTTTTTCCACAGTATAGCACGGTGCCGGGGGGCAGTCAACGCTTGCACTTGCACGGCGGAGAAAAGTGTAGTAGAATAGCGGAAGAACATAAAGGAGGGAGACTTTATGGGAGTTTTGTACGCGCTGGAGAGCATCCGCACGCCTGCGCTGGATAAGATCATGTCGGTCATCACGCTGCTGGGCGGCGAGCTGTTCTTCATGGTCATCGCCGTGACGGTGTTCTGGTGCGTCAGCAAGCGCGAGGGCTATTACCTGATGATCGTGGGCTTCTTCGGCACGGTCATCAATCAATTCCTGAAAATACTCTGCTGCGTGCCCCGGCCATGGATAAAGGACCCGGATTTCACCATTGTGGAGTCTGCCCGGGCGGAGGCCACGGGGTATTCCTTCCCCAGCGGTCACACACAGAACGCCGTGGCCACCTATGGCGGCATCGCCCGGTATACCCGCCGCGGCTGGCTGCGGGTGGTGCTGGTCGTGCTGACGGTGCTCATCGCGTTCAGCCGGATGTATCTGGGTGTCCACACGCCGCTGGATGTGGGCGTGTCGTTCCTGATCGCGGCGGTGCTGGTGCTGGTGGTCTATCCGCTGATGGAGGAGGCCGACCGGCGGCCGGTGGTGCTGACGTACACCATACTGGCTATGGTGGTGTGCAGCGGGGCCTTCGTGGGGTATCTGTACCTGCGGGGGGACGCCGGTGCCGCTGCCGAGGACACCGCCAACTACGTCAGCGCGCTGGAGAACGGCTGGAAGCTGCTGGGCGCCACACTGGGTATGCTGGTGTCCAACATCGTCGACCGGAAGCACATACGGTTCGAGACACAGGCGGTGTGGTGGGCGCAGCTCATCAAGCTGGCAGTGGGCTTTGGCTGTCTGCTGGCCATACGCTCCGGGCTGAAGGCCCCGCTGATCGCCCTGCTGGGCGGCAACGCTGCCATCGCCGGGGGCATCCGCTACCTGCTGGTGGTGCTGTTCGCCGGGTGTGTCTGGCCGCTGACCTTCTGGTGGTTCGGACGATTGGGCAGAAGATAAGAGCAAAAAAGAGAGCCGCGAAGCGGCTCTCTTTTCCTGTCGGTCCATAGGACGGTGCATCAGGCCTCGCTGGGCTTCTTCAGTGCCACGATGACGCCCACGGTGATCAGCACCGCACCGATGACGCTCATCACCGTGATCTGCTCGTCCAGCAGCAGGTAGCCCACCACCAGCGTCACGAAGGGGGAGGCGTACAGATAGTTGTTGGTGATGACCACGCCCAGCCGCTGGAAGGCGATGTTCCAGATGGCGAAGCATACGGCGTTGCCGAACACGCCCAGGAACAGCCAGCTCAGCAGGACGTTGGTCTGGGTGAACAGGGGGTGCAGGTCGGGCATACCGTCCGTCAGCAGCATCAGCGGTACGGCGGTGATGAAGGCCCACAGCATGACCCGGCGGGTGACCAGGAAGTTGTCATACTGCTCGGTATATTTCTTGATAAGGATGGAGTACACGGCCCACATGAGGGCGGCGGCCAGGGCGATCAGGTCGCCCAGAGGGTTCAGGTGGAAGGTCAGCTGGCCGTTGAGCACCACCAGCACCACGCCGGCGATGGCGATGACCGCGCCGATGTACACGAACTTGCCCAGGCGCTCGCCATTGCGGGAGAACAGCTGGGCCAAAATGACCGTCAGGATGGGGGACAGGGCGATGATGATGCTGACATTGGCGGCGAAGGTATAGGTCAGCGCTGTATTCTGCAGGAAGAAGTAGAAGCTGCCGCCGGTAACGCCGATGAGGATGAACATCAGCTCGTCCCTCCAGGGGAGCTTCAGAGTCTTGGGCCGCAGCGCCCACAGCGTGATATAGGCCAGGCCCATCCGCAGGGGGATGATCTGGATAGCGGTATAGGCGGTGAGCATCTGCTTGGTCAGCACGAAGCAGCTGCCCCACACCAGAATGGTGAAAATGGCGTACACATGGCCCATGACTTTTTGCGTGGCGGACATGGCGGTTCTCTCCTTATGACTCTATTTCTCTCATCTCACGCGGCAGCTGGCCGCAAAAAATCATTATACACGGCGGAAAAGGAAAAATCCAGTAGTTCCCGGGTATTTTCTTCCAAATGCCTTAACTTTCTATTAAGACGCTTGAAATGCGCTTGTTTTTTTTGCCATCCGTGGTATGATGGTAGCTATGAAAAATCAAGGAGGAAAGACTATGCACGCAGCGCTGGTCATCATGGCGGCGGGGATCGGTTCCCGCTACGGCGGCAGCAAGCAGACCGACGGCGTGGGGCCCCACGGAGAGATACTGATGGAGTACGGTGTGTACGACGCGGTGCGGGCGGGCTTTGACAAGGTCGTGTTCATCATCAAGCCGGATATGCGGGAGCTGATGGAGCGCCTGTGCGGCAATATGGCGTCCCGGCTGCACACGGCGGACGGGCGGCCCGTGGAGGTCCGTTACGCCTATCAGGACGACACGACACTGCCGGCGTGGTATACAAAGCCGGCGGGGCGGACAAAGCCCTTCGGCACGGCCCACGCGGTGCTGTGTACCCGCGATATCGTACACGAGCCCTTCTGCGTCATCAACGCCGACGATTTCTACGGCGCGGACGCTTACCGCACCATATATGCGGAGCTGCAGCGCCTGCCGGAGACGGGCGCGGCCACCATGGTGGGCTATCTGCTGAAGAACACCGTCACTGCCCACGGCACCGTGTCCCGGGGTGTGTGCCATGTGAAGGACGGGTATCTCAGCGACATCCGCGAGACGCTGAAGATCGCCCTGCTGCAGGACGGCGTCATCCGGGACGAGGATACCGGAGCGGTGCTGGACGGCGACACGGTGGTGTCCATGAACTTCTGGGGCTTTGCCCCCTCCGTCTTCGACGCGTTGGAGACGTATTTCCACGACTTCCTCCGCAGCGAGGCGGGGCAGTCGGTGAAGGCCGAGTGCCTGCTGCCCACCATGGTGGGCGACCTGCTGGCGGCGGGAGAGCTGCGCGTCAGCGTGCTGAAGTCGGCGGACCGCTGGTTCGGCATGACGTATCATGAGGACCGCGCCCGGGTGGCGCAGGCGCTCAGCAAACTGCACGAGACGGGGGCATACCCCGAGGAATTGAGGTAACAGAATGGATTACGAAAGAGAACGCCGCCGGCAGAAGCGCTACCGGGAGGCCATGCGCAACCGCATTATTGCCGCCGTGCTGCTGGCCGGCATCATCGTGGGTGCGATATTCATCATCAAGGGCTGCAAAAAGGACGATGCTCCGGCGGGAAACGATCAGTCGACGGAGCAGGGCGCGGACAACAGCGGAACCGTCACCCCGCCGGAGGACGGCGTGGTGGTGGACGACGAGCTGCTGACACTGGTGAACCCTTGGAACCCCCTGCCCGATGACTGGACGGTGGACCTGGTGACGCTGGATGACGGCCACCGGGTGGACAGCCGCTGCTATGAGGCGTATATGGAGATGATCAACGCCTGCAAGGCGGCGGGCTACAGCCCGGTCAACTGCTCCAGTTACCGCGCGCAGGAGACGCAGCAGAGCCTGTACGACAACAAGGTGCAGCGGCTCATCAGCAGCGGCATGAGTGAAGAGGAGGCCAAAACCGAGGCGGCCAAGGCCGTGGCCATCCCCGGCACCAGCGAGCATCAGCTGGGCCTGGCGGTGGACCTGGTGGACGCCAATATGCAGGACCTGACCTCTGCGCAGGAGAGCACGGAGACCCAGAAGTGGCTCATGGCCAATTCCTGGCGGTACGGCTTCATCCACCGCTACCCCAACGGAAAGACCGATATCACCGGTATCATCTATGAACCGTGGCACTACCGTTATGTGGGCAAGGACGCGGCGCAGGAGATCTTCAACCGGGATATCACACTGGAGGAGTATCTGGGCAAGACGGAGCATTGATGGATATAAAGGGAGGGGCCGTCCGGCCCCTCCCTTTATACGAAGACATGAAGAAGTTATTTGCAGTTTTTCGCGTTCTTGGCGTTCTTGGTATTGGTGTTTTCCGTGTTGTCGGTGGTGTTGGTGGTGTTGGTGTTCTTGGTGTTTTTGGTGTTCTTCGTGTTATCCATGAGATATACCTCCATTTTCTGTACCCTTTGTACCTCAGGTACAACCATAGTTTCACCGCCGCCGCAGAAAATATGTAAAAAAATTCTGGAAAAAGCCGTTGACAAACACGCAGGGATAGTATAAAATATCCGAGAAAACAAAGAAGGTCGGTGCATCCGCCTCACCTCCAGCAACGGCAAAGAGGTCAACAGCGTCATACAAGCGCCCGAAAGGGCTGTTTGTGTTGTTTCGCGGATGCCCGGAGCGTCCGCGTTTTTATTTTGGATTGGAGGTGCTTCGGTATTAGCAAGGTACAGCATCAACTGAACGAGGAGATCACCGACAAGGAGATCCGACTGATCGGCGAGAATGGCGAGCAGCTGGGCATCGTGTCCGGCGAGGAGGCGCTGCGTACCGCAGAGGAGCAGGGCCTGGATCTGGTAAAGATCTCTCCGCAGGCAACGCCTCCGGTGTGCAAGCTGATGAACTACGGCAAGTACAAGTTCGAGCAGAGCAAGCGCGAGAAGGAAGCCAGAAAGAACCAGCACGTTGTCGAGATCAAGGAGATCCGTATGTCTCCGGGCATCGACGTGGGCGACTTCAACACCAAGCTGAAGAACGCGCAGAAGTTCCTGTCCGACGGCAACCGCGTCAAAGTCTCCGTCCGCTTCCGCGGCCGCGAGATGGCGCACACCGAGATCGGACGCGATCTGCTCAACAAGTTCGCCGAGCTGTGTACCGAGGTGTCCACCCTGGACAAAGCCGCCAAGCTGGAGGGCCGGAATATGTCTATTTTCCTGTCCCCCAAGGTCGGCAAATAAGCATTTCATTCGCAAAGGATCATATTGGAAGGAGAAAACAACTATGCCTAAACTGAAGACCCATAGCGGCGCAAAAAAGCGCTTCAATCTGACGAAGACCGGCAAGGTCAAGAGAGCTCACGCGTTCAAGAGCCACATCCTGACCAAGAAGGACACCAAGCGTGGCCGTCGTCTGCGCAGCACCACCTATGCTGACTGCACCACCGAGGCGACCATCCGCAAGATGATCCCCTACAAATAAGATACGTTTTCGTTAGAATAGGAGGCAATTAGAATATGGCACGTGTTAAAGGCGCAATGATGGCGCGTAAAAGAAGAAACAAGACGCTGAAGCTGGCTAAGGGCTACTGGGGCGCCAAGTCCAAGCATTTCAAGATGGCCAACGAGCAGGTCATGAAGTCTCTGACCTACGCCTATGTGGGCCGCCGTCTGAAGAAGCGTGACTTCCGTCAGCTGTGGATCACCCGTATCTCCGCCGCTGTGAAGCCCAACGGTCTGAACTACTCCACCTTCATGCACGGTCTGAAGGTCGCCGGCATCCAGATCAACCGCAAGATGCTGTCCGAGATGGCCATCAGCGATCCCGTGGCGTTTACCGCCCTGTGCGAGATCGCCAAGAAGGCGTAAATCTTGTGCACATACAGCGCTCTGCCGAAGGCAGGGCGCTGTTTTTCGCATTTTGCCGCTGGTAAAAGCTTGACATTACTGCTATAATACCCCTGAAAAGATCATGGAAAGGATGAATGACCATGTATTGCATCAGAAAAGTCAACGACGACTACACCTGGGTGGGCGCGGATTGCCGCCGTCTGGCCCTGTTCGAGGGTGTGTTCGGTGTGCCCGACGGCGTCAGCTTCAACAGCTATCTCCTGATGGACGACAAGACTGTCCTGTTCGACACGGTGGACAGCGCCGTGCGTACCACCTTCCGTGAAAATGTGGCCCACGTCCTGAACGGCAAAGCCCCGGACTATCTGGTGGTCCACCACATGGAGCCGGACCACGCTGCCGAGATGGCCGACCTGGCCCGTCAGTACCCGGACATGGGAATCCTGTGCAGTGCCGCCGCCAAGAACATGATCGCCCAGTTCTTCGACGCGGAGCTGGCCGGCCGCGTCACCGTGGTGAAGGAGGGTGACACCCTCTGCACCGGCCGCCATACCCTGCGCTTTATCGCCGCGCCCATGGTCCACTGGCCGGAGGTGTTGATGACCTATGACGAGACGGACAAACTGCTGCTGTCCGCCGATGCCTTCGGCAGCTTCGGCGCGCTGAACGGTACCCTGTTCGCCGATGAGGTGGACTTCGACCGGGAGGTGCTGGACGAGGCACGGCGGTATTATACCAACATCGTGGGCAAGTACGGCGCACAGGTCCAGGCGGTGCTGCAAAAGGCCGCCGGACTGGATATCCGTATGCTGCTGCCGCTCCACGGCCATGTCTGGCGGCAGGACCTGGGCTATATCCTGGGCAAATACGACCTGTGGAGCCGTTGGGAGCCGGAGGTCCGCGGCGTGATGATCGCCTACGCCTCCGTGTACGGCAACACGGAGAACGCCGCCAATATCCTGGCCTGCCGTCTGGTGGAGCAGGGGGTAAAGGTGAAGATGTACGATGTGTCCGTGACCCACAGCTCCTATGTGGTGTCCGACGCCTTCAAGTACAGTCACCTGGTGTTTGCCGCACCCACCTATAACGGCGGCGTGTTCATTACCATGGACGAGGTCCTGCGGGACATCGCCTCCCATGGCCTGCAGAACCGCGGCTTTGCCCTGCTGGAAAACGGCACCTGGGCGCCGGTCACCGCCCGGCAGATGGCCGCCCTGCTGGAGCCCCTGAAGGGCTGGCGGCAGGTGGGGGAGAGCGTGACCGTCCGTTCCGCCGCCCACGCGCCCCAGCTGGCGGCCATCGAGGGCCTGGCCGCCGCCCTGATTGCGGATATTTCCGGGGAAAAGCAGTAAAAAACTGCGGAAAACGGGCAAAAACTTCTTGCATTATGCCGTGCCGCGTGGTATTATATTGCGGTAAATCCGCACAGCTTCAGACTTTCGGTCGGTGCCGCAAGGTTGGCCGGAGGGCGGAAGAGGCTGGAGGTACAAACTAAAATAAAAGGAGAAACAAACCAACATGGCAAATCAGAACGTCGTATCCATGAAGTCCCTGCTGGAGGCAGGTGTCCACTTCGGTCACCAGACCCGCCGCTGGAACCCCAAGATGGCTCCCTATATCTACACGGAGCGCAACGGCATCTATATCATCGACCTGCAGAAGACCGTGAAGAAGCTGGAGGAGGCCTATGCCTTCGTGCGTCAGCTGTCCGAGAACGGCCAGACCCTGCTGTTCGTGGGTACCAAGAAGCAGGCCCAGGAGGCCATCAAGGACGAGGCTGCCCGCTGCGGCCAGTACTACGTCAACGCCCGCTGGCTGGGCGGCATGATGACCAACTTCAAGACCATGCGTACCCGTATCGACCGTCTGAACCAGCTGAAGACCATGCAGGCTGACGGTACCTTCGATATGCTGCCCAAGAAGGAAGTCATCAAGCACCTGGGCGAGATCGAGAAGCTGGAGAAGTACCTGGGCGGCGTGAAGGAAATGAAGAAGCTGCCCGGCGCCCTGTTCATCGTGGACACCCGCAAGGAGCGCAACGCCATCGCCGAGGCGCACCGTCTGGGTATCCCCGTTGTGGCCATCGCCGATACCAACTGCGATCCCGATGAGATCGATTACCCCATCCCCGGCAACGACGACGCCATCCGCGCCATCAAGCTGATCGCCTCCGTTATGGCCAACGCCATGATCGAGGGCCGTCAGGGCGAGCAGGTGGAGGAGGCCGCCGAGGCCAAGGACGCCGAGTAAGCCAACTCGATAGATACCGCGTAACGCACGGGGCAGGGAAGTGTCCCTGCCCCTTTTAATTCAACTTTTACAGGAGGAAATACAAATGGCTTTTACTGCTGCTGATGTGAAGACCCTGCGCGAGATGACCAGCGTGGGTATGATGGACTGCAAGAAGGCGCTTGTCGAGTGCGACGGCGATATGGACAAGGCTGTCGAGTGGCTGCGCGAGAAGGGCCTGGCCAAGGCTGCCAAGAAGGCCGGCCGCATCGCCGCCGAGGGTATGTCCTATGCCCTGACCGAGAACGGCGTGGGCGTCGTGGTCGAGGTCAACTGCGAGACCGACTTCTGCGCCAAGAGCGACCTGTTCGTGGCCTTCGTCAAGGACATCGCCAAGGTCATCGCCGAGCAGGATCCCGCCGATGTGGACGCCCTGATGAACTGCAAGTATGTCGGCTCCGACCTGACCGTTTCCGAGACCATGCCCGAGAAGGTCATGTCCATCGGTGAGAACCTGCAGATCCGCCGCTTCGTCCGCTTCTCCGAGAACACCAGCGTGGGCTACGTCCATGCCGGCGGCAAGATCGGCGTGCTGGTGAACCTGGCTGTGGACGGCGGCATCGACGCCACCGAGATCGGCAAGAACGTCGCCATGCAGATCGCGGCCCTGAACCCCCGCTTCTGGGACAAGTCCCAGGTCACCGATGAGGTGCTGGCCGAGGAGAAGAAGATCGCGCTGGCCCTGATGGACACCGATCCCAAGATGGCCTCCAAGCCCGAGGCCGTCAAGGAGAAGATCGTCATGGGCAAGATGAACAAGTTCTACGAGGAGAACTGCCTGCTGCAGATGGAGTTCGTCCGCGGCGACATCTTCCAGGGCAGCGTGGAGAAGTATATCGCCGACGCCGCCAAGAAGCTGGGCGGCTCCGTCAAGTTCGTGGATGCCGTTCGCTTCCAGACCGGCGAGGGCATCGAGAAGAAGCAGGAGGACTTCGCCGCTGAGGTCGCTGCTCAGATGAACATGGGCAAGTAATTGCAGGTGCACAAAACACCCTTCGGCTCACGCCGAGGGGTGTTTTTTCGCACATAAAAAGGACCGCCGTGAGGCGGTCCTTTTTATGTGCGGATATGTCAGGAAACGAGCACGTGGATGCGCCCCGCGGGCTCGCCGTACTTGTCGGCGGCAACGGTGCCGTTCAGCACGGTGGTGATGTAGTCCATGACCACCTCGTCCATGGGGATGCCCAGGTCGTAGTTGGCGGTGGCGTTGACAAAGCGGTAGTAGGTGTCGCCGCCGCTGGCCATAAAGTCGTTGGTGGCGATGGTGTACGTGGCCGCCGGGTCAAAGTCCTTGCCGCCCACGGTCTTGATGGTCACACGGTTGATGGTCTTGGGGGCGAAGTAGGTGGTGCCGGGATACTCGTCGCCCTGGTCATAGTCCTTGGTGGTGTCCACGGTGAACTCGATGCCGGATACCTGGGGGAAGCCGCCGATGGCCTCCGGCGTGCAGAAGGTGGAAGCCTCCAGCACTTCCAGCAGCTCCTCACCGGTGATCTTGATGATGCTCAGGGTGTTGCCGAAGGGCAGCACGGTGTTGACGTCCTTCTTGGTGATGTCGCCGGCCTCGATGGTGGCGCGGATGCCGCCGCCGTTGGTGATGGCCGCGTCAACAGTCTCGCCCTGCTGCTCGGCGCCCCACACCAGCGCATCGGTGATCAGGTCGCCCAGATTGGTCTCCTGCGTGCGGTTGCCGGGGTCCTTCTCGCCGTTCAGCGTCACCTCGGTCTTGGCGAACACCGTGCCGTAGTCGGCCTCGATCTCGGCGATGATGGCGGCGGCGCGGGCGGCGATGGCGTCGTCGGCCGCTCCCATGTCCTCGGTGGACAAGCACGTGGTGGTGATGGTGCTGTCCTTGATGGTCACAACGCCGATGTTCTCCAGCTTCGTGCCGGTAGAGGTCAGGATAGTGTCGCCTACCTTGCGGTCCGTGTTGGTCTTCTCAACGATCTCCTCCTCAGTGGAATGAGAGTGACCGTCGATGAACACGTCGATGCCGGTGACCTTGTTCAGCAGGTCGATAGAGCGGTTGCCGGTGGCAGCGGTCTCATCGTCGATGCCCAGGTGGCCCAGGCAGATAACGTAGTTGCAGCCCTCGTCCTCGCGCAGCATATTCGCCATATCCTGCGCGATCTGGTACAGCTCCTCACCGCCGGCGAAGGTCACGCCCTGGATCTTGCCGGGGTGGGCCTTTGTGGCGGTCTCCGGGGTGTCCAGACCGAACACGCCGATCTTGGTGCCGCCGGGGGTGGTGAACACGGCCGCGTCGTCAAAGGCCAGCTCGCCGTTGTACTTCACGTTGGCGGCCAGCACGGGGAACTGGGCGTTCTCCATGTTCTTCTTCAGCGCCTCGAAGCCGTAGTCGAACTCGTGGTTGCCCAGCGCCACAGCGTCGTAGCCCACCATGTTCATCAGCTCCACAGCCGTTGCACCCTCAGACACACTCACAGCGGTGTCGCCCTGACTGAAGTCGCCGGCGTCCAGGATCAGCACATACGCGCCCTCAGACTCATACTGGCTGGCCAGCGCCGCTACCTTGGCGTAATTGGAAACAGCGCCGTGGACGTCATTGGTGTGCAGGATGACCACCGGCTCCGTGGCGGTGGCGTCCTTGCCGGGGTCGGGTTTCTTTTCGCCGCAGGCCGCCAGGGTGAACACCATGGCCAGGGCCAGCAGCAAAGACAGCAGCTTTTTCTTCATACTCCTTATTCCTTCCTTTCAGCGTTTTTGCACATTTTCTGCGCCTGCTGTATGGCCATTGTACCGTATTCCACGGCTGAACGCAAGCTTTTCCCGGTTTTTATTTTACATGGATTTTACACCAGCGGGATTTTCCCCTTTACATTGGGCACTTACAATAAAAACCGTACAAGGGAGTTATCCAAAACGACGAAAGAAACGAGGTAATACATATGAAGAAGATCATTGCACTGGTCCTGACCGCCCTGCTGGCCCTGAGCCTGGTGGCCTGCGGCAGCGAGACCAAGACCGACGACACCGACAAGACCGAGGACAAGACCGCCACCGAGCTGACCGGTACCGTCTCCACCGACGGCTCCACCTCCATGGAGAAGGTCATCGGTGCCCTGAGCGAGTCCTTCATGGCGCAGAACGGCGGCGTCACCGTTAACTACAACCCCACCGGCTCCGGCTCCGGCATCACCGCCGTGCAGGAGGGCACCTGCGACATCGGCCTGTCCTCCCGTGCGCTGAAGGATGAGGAGAAGTCCGCCGGCCTGAAGGAGACTGTGCTGGCTTATGACGGCATTGCCATCATCGTCCACCCCGACAACCCCGTCAGCGACCTGTCCGTTGAGCAGATCGCCAAGCTGTACACCGGCGAGATCACCAACTGGAAGGACGTGGGCGGCAATGACGCCGAGGTGGTCCTCATCGGCCGCGAGGCCGCCAGCGGCACCCGCGACGGCTTCGAGTCCATCACCGGCACCAAGGACAAGTGCCGGTATCGTCAGGAACTGACCTCCACCGGTGATGTGATCACCGCCGTCAGCCAGAACCCCGATGCCATCGGCTACGCATCTCTGGCCTCCATCAAGGACACCGTCAAGGCCCTGAACGTGGATGGCGTCACCCCCGGCGAAGCCACCGTCAAGGACGGCAGCTATAAGGTCCAGCGTCCCTTCGTGCTGGTGACTGTGGACGGCAAGGCCCTCTCTCCCGCGGCCCAGGCGTTCTTTGACTACGCCACTTCCTCCGACGCAGCTTCCATCATCGCCAAGGCCGGCGCTGTGGCAGTCGCAGGTTAACAGGTAAGGCACGGACACAGGCGACATCCCCGCGCGGGGTGCCGCCTTGCCCCGTATCTGCTGAGGTGCATATATGAAAGCAAAACGATTTATGGAGAACGCCATCCATGGCTTCTTTCTGCTGATGGGTCTGGTGACGGTGGGCTGCGTGCTGCTGATCTCCGTCTACCTTGTCGTCTCCGGCATCCCCGCTATCCGTGAGATCGGCCTTGTGAAGTTCCTCTTTGGCCCCGTGTGGAATTCCAACGCGGCGGAGCCCCGGTTCGGCATCCTGCCCTTCATCCTTACCAGTATTTACGGTACTGCGGGCGCGATCCTGCTGGGCGTGCCCGTGGGCTATATGACCGCCGTGTTCCTGGCCAAAATGGCCCCGCCGAAGCTGAAGACCGCCGTCTCCGCCGCGGTGAGCCTGCTGGCGGGCATCCCCTCCGTGGTCTACGGTCTGGTGGGTATGCTGGTGCTGGTGCCGGGCATCCGTCAGGTCTTCCATATTCCCGACGGCTCCGGCCTGCTGGCGGCCATCATCGTGCTGGCCATTATGATCCTGCCCTCCATTATCAACGTGGCCATGACGGCCCTGGAGGCGGTGCCCCGTGAGTACGAGGACGCCTCTCTGGCACTGGGTGCCACGGAGACGGAAACATGGTTCAAGGTGTCTGTCCCCGCCGCCCGCAGCGGCATCGCCGCCGCGGTGGTGCTGGGCGTAGGCCGCGCCATCGGCGAGGCCATGGCCGTGATGATGGTCTCCGGCAACGTGCCCAATATGCCCTCCCTGTTCCAGAGCGTGCGGTTCCTGACCACCGCCGTGGCCAGCGAGATGGGCTACGCGGCGGCAGGTCTGCAGCGTCAGGCACTGTTCTCCATCGCGCTGGTGCTGTTCCTGTTCATCATGCTCATCAACGCCGCGCTCAATTTCTTCCTCAAGCGCAGTAAGGAGAAGTGACCATGGACAAACGTGAATTCTCTGCCCGCCGCCGTATCTGGGGTGGGACCATGCGGGGCCTGATGGTCCTCTGCGCCGCCGTTACCTGCGCGCTGGCGGTGTTTCTCATCGTCTATGTGCTCGTCAAGGGCGTGCCCAACCTGAGCTGGCAGCTGCTGAGCACCAAGCCCAGCTATCTGGACGGTTCCATCGGCATCCTGCCGGATATCATCACCACCGTCTGCACGGTGCTGACCACGCTGCTGGTGGTGCTGCCCCTGGGTGTCTGCGCCGCCGTGTACCTGACGGAGTATGCCGCCAACAAGAGGGTAGTGGCCGTTATCGAGTACGCCGCCGAGACGCTGTCCGGTATCCCCTCCATTATCTACGGCCTGGTGGGCCAGATGTTCTTCTGCCAGTTCCTGGGCATGAAGAAATCCCTTCTCGCCGGCGCCATGACCCTGGTCATCATGAACCTGCCCACCATCATGCGTACTACACAGGAGAGCCTGAAGACCGTGCCCCAGTCCTACCGCGAGGGCGCCTTCGGTCTGGGCGCCGGCAAGTGGCGCACCATTCGCACGGTGGTGCTGCCCGGCTGTGTGGACGGCGTGCTCACCGGCTGCATTCTGGCCGTGGGCCGTATTCTGGGCGAGACGGCAGCACTGCTGTACACCGCGGGCTTTGCCCACACGCTGTACAACAGCCTGCGCGCCACGCTGGAGGGCTCCGGCGCCACACTGTCCGTGGCCCTGTATGTCTACGCCAAGGAGCAGGTCGAGTTCGATGTGGCCTTCGCCATCGCCGCCATCCTCATGGCGCTGGCCCTGCTCATCAACCTGGCGACTATGCTGACCGGGCGTTACTTCAAGAAACGGAGGAGCCTATGAGCGATATCATCACCGTAAACGATCTGAACCTGTGGTACGGTCCCACCCAGGCGCTGCACCACGTCACCATATCCGTGCCGGAGCACAGCATTACTGCCCTCATCGGCCCCTCCGGCTGCGGCAAGTCCACATTTCTTAAAACGCTGGACCGTATGAACGACCTGATCCCCGGCGTAAAGGTGGAGGGCCAGGTGCTCTACAAGGGACAGGATATTTACGCCCCCGGCGTGGACGTCAGCCAGCTGCGCCGTGAGGTGGGCATGGTGTTCCAAAAGCCAAATCCCTTCCCTATGAGCATCTACGACAACGTGGCCTACGGCCCCCGTACCCACGGCATCCGCAACAAAGCCAAGCTGGACGAGCTGGTGGAGCAGTCCCTTCGCCGCGCCGCCATCTGGGACGAAGTAAAGGACCGCCTGAAAAAGAACGCGCTGGGCCTCTCCGGCGGCCAGCAGCAGCGTCTCTGCATCGCCCGCGCCCTGGCGGTGGAGCCTACCGTGCTGCTGATGGATGAGCCCACTTCGGCCCTGGACCCCATCTCCACCTCCCGTATCGAGGAGCTGGCGGTTGAGCTGAAGCGGCATTACACCATCGTCATCGTCACCCACAATATGCAGCAGGCACTGCGTATCTCGGACCGCACCGCCTTCTTCCTGCTGGGCGAGCTGGTGGAGTACGGCGACACGGAGACCATGTTCTCCACGCCCAGCGAAAAGCGCACCGAGGATTACATCACCGGGAGGTTTGGATAATGCGTAGTCAATTCGATAAACAGCTGGCCCAGCTCCACCGCGAGCTCATCGAGATGGGCGCCCTGTGCGAGCAGGTCATCGCTCTGTCCTCTCAGGCCCTCACCAACCGCGATACCGCCCTGGCGGAGAGGGTCGCGCCCCTGGACCACGAGATCGACCGCAAGGAGCGCGACATCGAGAACCTCTGCCTGCGGCTCCTGCTCCAGCAGCAGCCGGTGGCCGGCGATCTGCGGCAGATCTCCGCTGCCCTGAAGATGATCACGGACATGGAGCGTATCGGCGACCAGGCCGACGATATTGCCGAGATCCTGCTCTGCCGCGCCGGCCGGCCTCTCAGCGCCGGCGACACCCTGCGGGATATGGCCCGGGCCACCATCCGCATGGTCAGCGAGAGCGTGGACGCCTATGTCCGGCAGGATGTGGACCTGGCCCAGCAGGTCATCGCCGCCGACGATGAGGTGGACGGCTATTTTGACCGGATCAAGGCCCATCTCATCGACCGCATCGCCAAGGGCGTGGATGACGGTGAAGCCACACTTGACTTACTGATGATCGCCAAGTATTATGAACGTATCGGCGACCACGCCACCAACATCGCCGAGTGGGTGATGTTTTCCGTCACCGGCGTGCACAAGACCGAGGCCACTTGAGCCAAAAGGAGGGACCCCACATGATCTGGTGTGTAGAGGATGACGCCAGCATCCGCGATATCGAGCTGTACGCCCTGCGCTCCGCCGGGCTGGAGGCCGAGGGCTTTACCGACGGCGCCGCCTTCTGGCAGGCCCTGCAAAGCGAAAAGCCCGACCTGGTGGTGCTGGACGTGATGCTCCCCGGAATCGACGGCACGGAGCTGCTGGGCCGTATGCGCGCCTCCACGTCCCTGCGCCGCATCCCGGTCATTATGGCCACCGCCAAGGGCGCGGAGTATGACCGCGTCCGGGCGCTGGACGGCGGCGCGGACGACTATCTGACCAAGCCCTTCAGCGTCATCGAGCTGGTCTCCCGGGTCAAGGCGGTGCTGCGCCGCTGCCAGCCGGAGGGGGACAGCTCCATCCTCCGCAGCGGCGAGGTGTCGCTGGATACCCGTGCCCACACCGTCCTGTCCGGCGGCGAACGTGTCGACCTCACCTATAAAGAGTACGAGCTGCTGCGCCTGTTCCTCAGCCACCCCGGCACGGCCTACACCCGCGACCGGCTGATGGAGCTGGTCTGGGGCATGGATTACTGCGGCGAGAGCCGTACCGTGGATATGCACATCCGTACCCTGCGCCAGAAGCTGGGCAAGGCCGGCGCACACATCACCACGGTCCGCGGCGTGGGCTACCGTTGGGAGGAGACCATATGACAAAAAAGATATTTCGCTCCACCGTGGCGGTGGGGCTTGCGGTGCTGCTGGCCAGTCTGGTCATTATCATGGGCGCACTGTACACCTATTTCGGCCATGTCCAGGAGCAGCAGCTCCGGGATGAGCTGTCCATCGCCGCTGCGGCCATGGAGTCCGGTGACGGCGAGGCCTATCTGTCCAAGCTGCACTCCGACAATTACCGCATCACCTGGCTTCGCGCCGACGGCACGGTGCTCTATGATACGAAGGCTGACGCTGCGGCTATGGAGAACCACGCCCAGCGCGAGGAGGTCCGTCAGGCCCTGACCAACGGCACCGGTGAGTCCAGCCGTTACAGCGCCACTCTGCTGGAAAAGACCCTCTACTACGCCCGCCGGCTGCCGGACGGCACGGTCCTGCGCCTGTCCGCCAGCCGCGTCACCATGGGCGTGCTGCTTCTGAGTATGCTCTCCGCCATCCTGGCGGTCATCGCTGTGGCCCTGATCCTCTCCGGCATTCTGGCCGGCCGCGTGTCCCGCCGCATCACTCGCCCCCTGAACACCCTGGATCTGGAGCACCCCCTGGAAAACGACGCCTACGAGGAGCTTTCGCCCCTGCTGCGCCGACTGGAGCACCAGCGGCGTCAGATCGACGATCAGCTGCGTTCTCTGCGCCGCCGGTCCGAGGAGTTTGAACAGATCACCGCCAGCATGACCGAGGGCCTGGTACTGGTGGATAACGGCGGCACCATCCTCAGCATGAACCCTGCCGCCTGCGCCGTGTTCCACACTGATGCGGCCTGCGTGGGCCAGCCTCTGCTGACCGTGGAGCGCGGCAGCGCCGTCAGCCACGCCCTCCACGATGCCATGGACACCGGCCACGGCGAGACCCGTATGGAGCGCGACGGCCGCGAGTACCAGTTCGACATGACCCGTATCCAGGCCGACGGCGAGGTGGTGGGCGCGGTGCTGCTGACCTTCGACGTCACCGAGCAGGCCTACGCCGAGCGCAACCGCCGCGAGTTCACCGCCAACGTCTCCCATGAGCTGAAGACCCCGCTTCAGGGCATCATCGGCAGCGCCGAGCTGCTGGAGAACGGCATGGTCCGGCCTGACGATGTGCCCCGCTTCGTGGGCCATATCCGCGGCGAGGCCCAGCGCCTGGTGACGCTGATCAACGACATCCTCCGCCTGTCTGAGCTGGACGAGGGCGGCAGCCTGCCCACCGAGCCGGTGGAGCTGCTCTCCCTCTGCACCGACACGGTCAAGTCGCTGGAGAGCGCCGCGCAGCAGCGCCAGATCACCATGACCGTCACCGGCGAGGCCGTCACGGTCTCCGGCGTCCGCCGTCTGCTGACCGAGACGGTCTTCAACCTCTGCGACAACGCCATCAAGTACAATAAGGACGGCGGCAGCGTCACCGTCGCCGCGGGCCGTGACGGCCCCGACGCCGTGGTCACGGTGGCCGATACCGGTATCGGTATCCCGCCGGAGCACCAGGGCCGCGTCTTCGAGCGCTTCTACCGCGTGGACAAGAGCCACTCCAAGGCCTCCGGCGGTACCGGATTGGGCTTGTCCATCGTCAAGCACGCCGTGGCTTATCACCACGGCACCGTCACGCTGGACAGCCGTGAGGGGGAGGGAACCACCTTTACCCTCCGCCTGCCGTTGGAAGCGTAAACACGAAAATGCCCGCCTCTGCGGGCGGGCATATAAAAAGACCACCCGATAGGGTGGCCTTTTTTGTCACAAATGCGCCTTTGCGTGGGCACAGATGGCGTCAAAGGTCTTCTGACTGATATCGTGTTCGATCTTGCAGGCATCTGTCTCCGCCGTAGCGGCGTCGATGCCCAACGCCATCAGGAATTTCGTCAGCGTGTGGTGCCGGTCCAGCATACGCTCGGCGATGGCCATACCGCTGGCCGTCAGGGTGATGAGTCCGTCCTTGTCCATCGTGATATAGCCGTTTTCCCGCAGCCGTTTGGTGGCGTAGGTCACGCTGGGCTTTGTCACGCCCAGATGCTCGGCTACGTCGATGGAACGGATGTAGCCGTGCTGCTGCTGCATCATCAGCATGGTCTCTAAATAATCCTCGGAGGCACGCAGTATTTGCATAGAGGTTTCACCAACTTTCCCGATTACATTGATAACAGGATAACACACATTTCACAAACTTACAAGTGCGGTAAAAAAATTTCGTTCTCCCTATTGACAAAGAGGGTTTGAGGTATTAAACTGTGCCATAGGTTAAGGAGGACTAACCGTCGTGGTTCGATATGGACCGGGAAAATCCTTTCAGAACCGCTTTTTTCAGACACAGGGTTAGCGCAAGCTAACCGTGAAACGGAGGGATATACATGATGCCTTTGATGCTGGCAGACGCCGGAACGGAGCAGCTCATCCATAAGGTGGGCGGCAGTCCGGAGGTCAAAAAGCACCTGGAGGACCTGGGCTTCACCCCGGGCAGCACCGTCACGCTGGTGTCCGCCATGGGCGGCAACGTCATCGTGAAGGTCAAGGAGTCCCGCGTGGCCATCAGCGAGGAAATGGCCCGTAAGATTATGGTTTGACAGCCGCGCCAAGCGGTTATTGCATTTGAGAAACAGAAATATCACATAGAAGGAGAGCAGAAGCATGAAAACATTGCGTGAAGTCAAGATCGGCGAGACCGTCAAGGTCGTCAAGCTCCACGGCGAGGGCCCCGTCAAGCGCCGTATCATGGACATGGGCATCACCAAGGGCGTGGAGGTCTATGTCCGCAAGGTTGCCCCTCTGGGCGATCCCATGGAGGTCACTGTCCGCGGCTACGAGCTGAGCCTGCGTAAGGCCGACACCGAAATGATCGAGGTCGAGTGATGACCTGCGGCGCCGTGTTCCGGTGCCGGAAATGCGTCCGTTATTTAAATTCATCTGTATATAGGTTCAACAAGATTAACCGGAAGGAGAGACACTATGGAAAAACAGATAAAGATCGCGTTGGCAGGTAACCCCAACTCTGGCAAGACCACCCTGTTCAACGCGCTGACCGGCTCCAACCAGTTCGTGGGCAACTGGCCCGGCGTTACGGTGGAGAAGAAAGAGGGCAAGCTGAAGAAGCACGATGACGTGGCCATCATGGACCTGCCCGGCATCTACTCCCTGTCCCCCTACACCCTGGAGGAGGTCGTGGCCCGTAACTACCTGATCACCGAGCGCCCTGATGCTATCCTGAACATCATCGACGGTACGAACCTGGAGCGTAACCTGTACCTGACCACCCAGCTGACCGAGCTGGGCATCCCCGTTGTCATCGCCATCAACATGATGGACGTGGTCCGCAAGAACGGCGACAAGATCAACGTGGAGGAGCTGAGCCGCGAGCTGGGCTGCAAGATCGTGGAGATCTCCGCCCTGAAGGGCGAGGGCATTATGGAGGCTGCCGAGGCCGCCGTGCAGGCCGCCAAGTCCACCAAGACCGTTCCCATGCACACCTTCTCCGGCCCCGTGGAGCACGCCATCGCCCACATCGAGGAGGCCGCCGTACATAACCTGCCCGAGGAGCAGCAGCGCTGGTACGCCATCAAGATCTTCGAGCGCGACGACAAGGTGCTGGATCAGCTGAAGATCGACCCGACCGTCATGGCCCACATCGAGGAGGACATCAAGGCCGCCGAGAAGGAGCTGGACGACGACGCCGAGAGCATCATCACCAACGAGCGCTATGTGTACATCGCCGAGATCATCAAGGCCTGCTATAAGAAGAAAAACGCCGGTCAGCTCTCCGCCAGCGACAAGATCGACCGGGTCGTCACCAACCGCTGGCTGGGTCTGCCCATTTTCGCCGTGGTCATGTTCCTGGTGTACTACATCTCCATGGTCACCGTTGGCTCTGCGGCCACCGACTGGGCCAACGACGGCCTGTTCGGCGACGGCTGGCATCTGCTGGGCATCGGCTCGAGCGCCTATAACGACACGAACGATGAGTATACCGCCGCTGTCGAGGCCGTGGATGCGTTCCTCGGCACCGAAATCGACGCGGAGGCCGACGACTTTGACGCAAACGCTCTGCTGGCCGAGATGAGGGGCTTCCAGCCCACCGGCAAGACCGCGACCGTCGATGTCGAGGACGAGGAGACCCTCGCCATGAACACGATGACCGCCTACTATGACACGCTGCCCGAGGGCGCGGACAAGATGGACAACGTCGTTCAGATGACCTACGTCGACGCGGTCAGCTATCTCTCCGAAAACGGCTTTGACGCCCCCGATCCCGCCGACTTCGGCGTGTGGGTCCCCGGCATCCCCGTCCTGATCGGCAACGGTCTGGAGGCCGCCGGTGCGTCCGAGTGGCTCAGCGGCCTGATCCTTGACGGTATCGTGGCCGGTGTGGGCGCGGTGCTGGGCTTCGTGCCCCAGATGCTGGTGCTGTTCCTGCTGCTGGCGTTCCTGGAGGCCTGCGGCTACATGGCCCGTATCGCCTTCGTGCTGGACCGTATCTTCCGTAAGTTCGGCCTGTCCGGTAAGTCCTTCATCCCCATGCTGATCGGTACCGGCTGCGGTATCCCCGGCGTTATGGCCTCCCGTACCATCGAGAACGAGCGTGACCGGCGTATGACCATCATGACCACCACGTTCATCCCCTGCGGCGCCAAGGTGCCCTTCATCGCCATGATCGCCGGCGCCATCTTCGGCGGCAGCGCGTGGGTGTCCACCTCCGCTTACTTCATCGGCATGGCCGCCATCGTGATCTCCGGCATCATGCTGAAGAAGACCAAGATGTTCTCCGGCGAGCCTGCTCCCTTCGTTATGGAGCTGCCCGCTTACCACTGGCCCACCCTGGGCAACGTCCTCCGCTCCATGTGGGAGCGCGGCTGGTCCTTCATCAAGAAGGCCGGCACCATCATCCTGCTGTCCACCATCTTCGTGTGGTTCACCAGCTACTTCGGCTGGGTGGATGGCACCTTCCAGATGCTGTCCGATGAGCAGATCGACTGCTCCATCCTGGCGGCCATCGGCGGCGCCATCGACTGGATCTTCGCACCCCTTGGCTGGGGCAACTGGCAGGCGGTCGTCGCCTCCATCACCGGCCTGGTGGCCAAGGAGAACATCGTGGGCACCCTGGGCGTCCTGTACGGCGGCGGCGACGGCAGCGTCTACGACGCTATGGCCGCGGCCTTCACCGGTATCACCGCTTACAGCTTCCTGGTGTTCAACCTGCTGTGCGCCCCCTGCTTCGCTGCCATCGGTGCCATCAAGCGTGAGATGAACAGCCGCAAGTGGACCTGGTTCGCCATCGGCTATCAGTGCGTGTTCGCCTATGTGATCGCGCTGATGATCAACCAGTTCGGCGGCCTGTTCACCGGCAATGCCAACATCCTGGGCGTCATCGTGGCGGTGATCCTGCTGGCCGGCATCATCTATATGCTGTGCAAGCCCTATAAGGAAGCCACCAAGCTGTCCGTGAAGTAAACTGTCCCCGTAATTACCCTCTTACCCCATAGAAAGGAGTGAACTTCCATGCTGCAATGGCTGTCAGCAAACCTGGGCACGATCCTCATCAGTGCCGCCTTACTTGTCGTTGTGATCCTCATCATCCGCTACCTGCTGCGCCAGAAGAAGGCGGGAAAGTCCTCCTGCGGTGCCGGCTGCGCCCACTGCGCCATGCACGGCCAGTGTCACAGCCAGAACTGCAAGCACTGAATAGAGCAGGGGGGAGGCATCGCCAGTGCCTCCCCCTGCGTCTAAAAGGAGATGTCACCATGACAGAAACGATCCTGAAGGTGGACGGCATGGCCTGCGGTATGTGTGAAAGCCACATCAACGACACCGTCCGAAACAAGTTCTCCGTCCAGAAGGTCACGTCCTCCCACACCAAGGGCGAGACGGTGATCCTCTCGGAGCAGCCCCTGGACCAGCAGGCGCTGCGTGACGCCATCGCCGCCACCGGCTACACGGTCACAGCGATGGACACCCATCCCTACGAGAAAAAGGGCCTCTTTTCCTTCCACAGAAAGTGACCCGTCAAAGAAGCGCCCTCCCCAGGCGCTTTTTTGAAAACCGATAGTTAAATTACTCTAACTAAAGTTAGAAGAAGCTAACCGCGTATCATCCGGAAGAAACGAGCAAAAATACCGTCGAGCAATGTTCGGCGGCACGGAACAGAAAGGAAGTGCGATATGAGCGTCGTGATCTTAGGCGGCAACGAGTGCATGGAGCGTCGTTACAAGGACCTGTGTCAGTCCTACAAATGCTCCGCCAAGGTGTTCACCAAGCCCTCCGGCGGCCTGAAAAACAAGCTGGGCAGTCCGGACCTGATGATCTTCTTCACCTCCACCATGTCCCACAAGCTGGTGCAGAGCGCTCTCAGCGAGCTGAAGGGCACGCCGACCCGTATCGAGCGCTGCCATACCAGCTCTCTGTCCGCCCTGCGGAGCATTCTGGAAAAACACGCCGGTTAAGGAGGAACCCCTATGTCCGAAGAGATGGTCGTGCGCCAGTGCGCCCCCACTCTGGCCGGTATCAAGACCGGCAGTCTCTTCCCCTGTCCCTGCACGGACCGGGATGCACTGCTGGACGAGGTGCGGCAGCTGAACCGCCGCCTCTCGCCCAAGGGCCTGTGCCTGCTGCCCCTCCGCTTTACCGAGGGCAGCGCCCTGCTGTACCTCTACCGCCCCGCCACTCTCCGCCGCGACCTCAGCGACGATCTGGCCCGCCGCCTGCTGGCGGAGGCCGGCTATGACGGCGGCAGCTGCGGCCGCTGTGTGGCCACGCTGATCCGCCGCTTCCGCCAGGGTGCGGACTTCCCCCACGAGATCGGCCTCTTCCTCAGCTACCCTCCTGAGGACGTCAAGGGCTTCGTGGACAACCGTGCCCGCAGCTACAAGTGCGCGGGGCTGTGGAAGGTGTACAGCGACGAGGCCCGGGCCCGGCGGCTCTTCACCCGGTTCAAGCGCTGCACGGACACATACTGCAAGCTCTGGCAGGCCGGCGCGACGATCGATCAGCTGGCTGTGGCGGGGTAACGATCGAAAGGAGAAACGACAATGAAAAAGACTGCTGTGATCTATTGGAGCGGCACCAGCAACACCGAGGCCATGGCCAATGCCGTGCTGGAGGGCATGACCGCCGCCGGCGCGGATGCCAAGCTGCTGACGGTGGACCAGGTGAACACCGCCGAGCTGAACGGCTATGCCGCCATTGCCTTCGGCTGCCCGGCCATGGGCAGCGAGGTGCTGGAGGAGATGGAGTTCCAGCCCATGTTCGATGCCTGCAAGAACTGCCTGGGCGGCAAGGCCGTGGCCCTGTTCGGCTCCTACGGCTGGGGTGACGGCGAGTGGATGCGCTCCTGGGAAAAGGATTGCGCCGATGCCGGCGTGAACCTGGTCTGCGACAGCGTGATCTGCTGCGAGGCCCCGGATGACACCGCCCTGGATGCCCTGCGCGCCATGGGCAAGACCCTGGCAGCTTGAACGCTTTGCACCTCCTGCGCCGCCGTCTGCGGCGCAGGGGACAGACTCTGCTGCCGCTGCTGGCCGCGCTCTCCGCCGCAGCGGTGGTATACAGATGAAAAGCACCCCTCAGGCCAGGCGGCCTGAGGGGTGCTTTTTTTACAGCCATTTCTTGTGCCTGAAGAACCACAGCAGTCCTGCCACCAGCAGTATGCTGGCGGCGATGATCACGGGATAGCCCCACTCCGACTGCAACTCCGGCATATTTACGAAGTTCATGCCGAACCAGCCGGTGATCAGCGTCAGCGGCAGGAACAGCACCGTCACAATGGTGAATACCCGCATCAGGTCGTTCTGCTGGATGGCCAGCTGGCTCTGATAGGCCTCCCGCAGCTGGGCCACCAGCTCCTGCAGCGCGCATACCTTTTGCAGATACCGGCCCGTCCGCCGCCCCAGCACCTCCAGCCGCGCCAGAATGTTGGCTTCGATCAGCCCGTTATCGTTGTCGCACATCTCATCGAAGATGGCGTCCAGCTGCTCATAGTACCGCTTCAGGTGCAGCAGCTCCCGCCGCCACGCGGCGATGCGCCGGGGCGCGTCGTCCTTGGCCTTGCCCTCCAGTATGGCGCTCTCGCCGCCGTTGATCTGGGCCTCCAGCTTTTCCAGATACGCCATGTCGCCCTTGAACAGCCCCGCAAAAAACCGGTACAGCAGCTGCTGGTCATTCAGCGGTCCGCCTGCGGTCAGCGTGTCCACCGCACTCTGCACATACTGCTGTGCCGCCTCGTTCCGGCAGAAGAAAAACAGGTCCTCCCGGTCGATGTACACCAGCACCTTGCCGCTTTTCCCCGCCTTCCGCACATCGTACCAGTCAAAGGCCAGCAGGTCGAAGTCGGCAAAGGCCTCAAAGCTCTCCGTCTGCAATTCACCCACATATTGAAATACGGCGGCGTCCATCTGCTCCGCCACCTGATCCATATCCTTCCACAGCAGCACGCTCCGCATATCGCCACCGTCCTTTCTCCCGCAGTATACCCCACCGCGTCCCCTTCGTCAAGTTGACTTTCCCGCGGCGGACTGGTACAATAGAGCCAGCGCAGCACCATTCTGAAACAAAGGAAGTGGTTTTATGCAGTTGACACCCCAGCAGCAGGCCCTGCTGGACGGCGCCCAGGGCGAGACCATGGCCAAGGTGGTCAAGACGCTGGTCATGTACGGCGATACCTTCGGCGCCCGGCATATGGTCCCCGTTACCAGTGAGTACGGCCACACCGTCATCTCCTTCGGCCTGGCGGTGATGAAGCCGGTCTACGACCTGTACGACCGTCTTATCGAGTCCGGCCTTACCAGCGGTCAGAAATTCACTGCTGACCCCCTGCCCCTGGATAAGCACGTCCCCACCAGTCTGTTGGAGGACATCGTCTTCCGCAAGATCATGTACACCCAGCAGGACCGGTATGAGCAGCAGCTGAAAAAGCTGGGCATCACCGCCGATAACGCCTATACCTGTACCTGCTATCTGGATCAGGTGGGCAACACCCCCAAACAGGGTGATATCCTCAGCTGGGCGGAGTCCTCCGCCGTGGTCTACGCCAACTCCGTCCTGGGCGCGCGCTGCAACCGCAACAGCGGTATGCTGGAGCTCATGGGCAGCATCGCCGGCTTCGTGCCGGAGTTCGGCCTGCTCACCGACGAGGGCCGCAAGGCCCATTGGCTGGTGGAGGTCAAATGCACCCGCCGGCCCGAGGCTCAGCTTCTCGGCTCCGCCATCGGCATGAAGGTCATGGAGGACGTGCCCTACGTCCGGGGACTGGACAAGTGGCTGGGCACGGAACTGAACGACGAGAACCGCGCCTACCTCAAGGACTTCGGCGCGGCCACCGCCTCCAACGGCGCCGTGGGCCTGTACCATGTGGAGCACCTGACCCCCGAGGCAAAACAGCAGGGCGAGGCCCTGCTGCGGGAGGGCTATCGGACCTACGTCATCGATGACGCCGAGCTGGAGCGCGTGAAGCGCAGCTATCCCGTCATCTGGAAGGACCCTGCCGCCGCGCCGCAGCTGTGCTTCGTGGGCTGCCCTCACCTGACGCTGGAGCAGCTGAAGGACTGGACGGCGAAGCTCACCGATGCCCTGCGGGCGCAGAACCGCCTGCAGGTGGCCGTTCCCACCGTGTTCACCGCTGCCCCGGCGGTGCTGGACGCCTTCAAGGACACCGTGGAGGGCTACAAGCTGCAAAGCATGGGCGTGATCCTCAGCTACATCTGCCCGCTGATGTACATGAACAACCCCCTCTGCAAGAAGAAGGCGGTCATCACCAACTCCAATAAGCTCCGCACCTACACCAGCGCCCGGTATTATACCGACGCGGAGATACTGGACATCCTCACCGGAAAGGAGGGACGCTGATATGCAGCAGTTCAAGGGCCGCGTGGTGGTCCCCGGCACCTGCACCGCCGAAGCGCTGGTCAGCCATGGCGGCTTCAACACCCTGGCCAGCTACCAGATGGCCATGATGTTCGGCGACAAGCAGGTCAAGTGCGGCGACCAGAATAACCCCGACATCTACAGGAAGCCCATGATCGGCAAGGCCCTCTGCCTGCCCCAGACCATCGGCTCCACCACCGGCGGCATGGTGCTCTTCACGGTGTGCTCCCACGGCAAGCAGCCCGCCTGTATGCTCTTCTCCCTGCCCATCGACTCCCTGGCCGCCTCCGGCGCCATTCTGGGCGATGTCTGGACCGACAGCAAAATGCCCGTGGTGGACTCCCTGGGCGACGAATTTTTGCAATATGTGCAGACCGGCATGACCGTCACCGTGAGTGACGACGGCCTGGTCACCGTGGAGGACTGACATGAACGATATCTACACCAAAAAGCCCGAGGAGTGCGCTTACTCCTTCACCCAGCACACCGCCTGCGAGTTCTTCCCCTGCCACAAGACCGGCCACCCGGAGGACTTCAACTGCCTGTTCTGCTACTGCCCGCTGTACACCCTGGGCAGCAAGTGCGGCGGCAACTTCAGGTACATGGAAAACGGCGTCAAGGACTGCTCCGACTGCCTGCTGCCCCACGGCCGCGGCAGCTACAGCTACATCAAGTCCAAGTACCCGGAACTCATGGAGCTGGCCAAGAAAAACCGATAAGAAAAGAGACGGCTCACGCCGTCTCTTTTTTCATCATTATTCCAGCAGCAGCTCGTGGTCGCCCTTGTCGCAGAAATAGTAGACCTGATAGCCAATGGGCGCGCCCTTCTGCCCGCTGGTCGGGTCTGTGCGCTCCCTCTCCAGTATCGCACTTACCGTGCCAGCCTGCATCTGCACTTTGGTGCCGTCCAAAAACGTAATGAACCGTTGCGCGTTCTCATGCAGGTCACCCCCGATTTCTATGTATTCTCCGGTGGTGATGTACTGTGTCTGCAATTCCGCGTAATACGCCCGCACGTTGGCCATGTCGGCGGCCACCTTGGCCTTGTGCAGGCTGCCGTTGAACACAGGGATGGCAATAGCCGCCAGCACAGCGATGATCGCCACCACGATCAGCATTTCCATCAATGTAAAGCCGCGGTTCCGTTTCATAGTCTATACCCTCCGGAATCGTTTTTTTGATAAGGTTTCCATATTATACCCTACCGACGCCCGGATTGCAACCCTATTTTCCCGTCACTACCTCCGCAAATCCCTCTCCGAACACCCGCACGGCCTTCAGCGCCTCGTCCAGCGAGTTCCCCGCCGCGCCGATCTCCACCAGCAGGCTCCCGGGCGTGAAGTACTCATTGTAGTCCGAATTCCGCAGCGTCAGCGGCCGCATCAGCGTGGGATAGCGCTCCGTCAGGTGCTGCTGTATTGCCACGGCGAATTTCAGGTTCTCCTGCCAGCCCTCCCAGCTGCTGCCCATCACCAGGCTCACCTGCGCGCAGTCCGGGGCCTCCCGCGTTACCACCTTGTACTGGTGCCCGGCCTTGTCCTCCAGCGCGTCCCGGTGCACATCCAGAATGAACCCGATGCTGGGGTATTTCTCCATGTACACCTCGATGGCGTCCTCCGCCCGGTAGTACGCCCCGTTGTACTCCGGGTCGTCATACAGTGCCCGGTCGTGCAGCACCGATATCCCGTAGCCCGACAGCACCCTCGCCAGCTCGTCGCCCACCCGTATCACGCTCACGCTGGCATCTGCCGTCCGAAAGCTCCCCGTGTCCTCGTATTCCTCCCCCGGCGGCATGGTGTACGCCTCGCTGCCGTGGGTGTGGACGATCAGCACCTGCGGCGCGTCCTCGCCCAGCGCCGCCGCGAACGTCCCGTCAAACACGATGCCCTCCACCGTCTGCCGCGAACTGTTCTTGATGAACACGTCCCCCACCCGGGTGTACCCGTTCTCATCCGCCGCCACCACCGACAGCGGCCTCGATTCCCCCTGCCCGCCGGTGTTCTCCGTCTGTTCCGTTGTTGGGCCCTCCGGTGTTTCCGCCGGGGCGGGGGAGGGCGTCTCCTCCGCGTTCCGGGGCGTCTCTGCCTGCGTCACCTGCGCCTCCGCCGCCAGCAGCATCGGCGACTGCCGCAGTACCGTCAGCACCGGCAGCGGCAGCGAGTCCGCCGCCCACAGATCCCCCAGCTCCCACTGTACCAGCCGCTGCGCCAGTGAGCTGTCCCGCACCGCCTGTGCCGCCGCCCGCAGGTCCTGACTCCCCGTGCACACCGCCGCCAGCCACAGCACGAACGCCCCGCACACCGCCGCCGCGCCCCGCCGCCATTTCACAAGCCCCACCGCCTTTCAGACAAGCCTATGTCCGGACAAGCAAAAAAATACCCGCCATAATTTCATCTAATGCCTCCCACACCGATTTGTTATGCCAACATCTGGATATTCCCGTTGCCTTTCGCGACACTTTCTGGTAAGATGGTCGTACA